>Ga0073928_10002118_pt1 | contig 35469 bp, 34 predicted proteins | sample PaiPotPPA55metaG_FD_76969 | JGI IMG/M metagenome (GOLD analysis project Ga0073928, IMG submission 76969) | Iron sulfur acid spring bacterial and archeal communities from Banff, Canada, to study Microbial Dark Matter (Phase II) - Paint Pots PPA... ... | reverse complement strand
CCCGATTCCACCACGTATACCGGAGCCATCGAGAGTGCGGAAGAGTTTGGCCGGCGAATCTATGGGGAAGCCTGGGGACGCGGCTGGAGCCGCGCACTCCAGAAGGTCGTGATCGGCGACGGCGCCCAATGGATTTGGCAACTTGTGGCCCTGCATTTTTCCGACGCCATTCAGATTGTCGATCTCTACCACGCTCGCCAGCATCTTTGGGAGGCGGCTCATCGGCTGTTCCCCAATGAGGAAGGAAAGCAAAAAGCCTGGATGAAGATCCACCAGAAGTGCCTGCTGGATCGCGGGAAAATTGAAAAGCTGGTTGCTGCACTCCGCTCGATGGAATCTGCTAACCCCGAAGTAGCGGAGAAGATTCGCAACGAGGCAGACTATTTTGAGCGCAATGCAGAACGCATGCGATACCCGAAGTTTCGCCGCCAACACCTCTTTGTTGGTTCGGGCGTCATCGAAGCCGGGTGCAAGACGGTGGTCGCTGCTCGTCTTAAGAGGTCAGGAATGTTCTGGACCGTTCGAGGAGCGAACGCGATCCTGGCCCTACGCTGCTGCCATCTCAATGGCGAGTTTGAAGATTACTGGGAGGCACGTCGGGCGGCTTAAGTTCCACTTGTAAGTCGCGCACCCATTTGTCTCCAAAGCAGGCAATTTCACCCATGCCAACGCAAAAATCAGCGTTGCCGTCGCGAGAAACGACGTGGGCGCGGCAAAAAAATAATGCCAGGAAACTCCGGCCATGATCGCCAGCCAGATGGCATTGACCAGTGCCACTCGCTTCAAGAGCGCGGCGCGCTCCCGGCGAAGAGTGAAATCAAGAATTCCAAATCCCAGAGACGCCAAAGCAAACGAAATACTGAAACCGCGCAAAAAATCGTTCATGGTGCGCACGGAACCCATGACCGTAAATCGATAATTGGTCATCAGGTCCATCAACTGTTTCTCAGAATCGTTCCGGATCATCGGCTTCTGGAAAAGCGAGATGGAATGTACGGCTGCGATCAGGATCAGCATCGCTGCGCCCGCAATGAATAAACGCCTTCCCCATTTGTCATGCATGGCGTGAATTTATACCACGAATTCAGTTCGCCGGGATCTGGTCAACGCTCACCGGCTCATGCCTCACGTCCACCCAGGCGCGGCGCGATGGCGAAGTACAACTGCACCAGCACGATAAATGCGATACTCCAATAGGTGTCGAACACGCATAATAAAGCCCCAAACGCGTAGAGCACTTGTCCCACCCCGATCCGCCGGCAAATCGCTAACGGCACTTCGGGCGGGATTTCGTCTTTGAGCAAATGTGCGTGCGTCGCGCAGCCCCAGCTGAGGTACAAAATGACGCCGAGCAACAAGATGTTCGCCCAATAGGCCAGCAGCGCCGAGCGGTATTGCGCAAACTCCGTCAAAAACCGCGTGGACACCGGCATCAGCGTCACTGCAAACAGAAATGCCAGGTGCAGCCAGCTCAGATTTCGGTCTGATCGCTGCAAATAATTCAGTTGTGTTTGCTGCCCCATCCAGAAAATTCCCAACGTCAGGAAGCTCATCAGGTACACGGCAAGCTGCGGCCCAAACGCGGCGATGGCATGCAGCAAATCGCGTTCGCTGTGAATCGCCTCCTTTGCCGGAGCGTGCAGCTCCAGCAGAAGCAGTGTCATCGCCACTGCGAATACGCCATCGCTCAGCGCCGCAAGCCGCTCGACGCTTTGTCCGGCAATTGTGTTGTAGCTAACCGCCATTCCCTGGAGTTTTTCCCTCACGCTCCGTCGCCGTGCGCATCCGTTAAGGCAGGCAGTCTACCAGCCTGCGCTTTTTTGCCCAACCATTTGCTCGTCGCTTGCAGTATCTAATCCAGCGCGGCGCAGCTCCTGAATCTGATAATCTCTATTTTCCTGCCGAAAAGTTCTGCGAAGAAACGCTGGCAAGGGAGTTTTGCGAAGAAATTCCGCCAGCCATTCGCAAACGTGCACGGAGCAGCATGAAATACGATTCAGGAAAACTCTTGCTCGCCGTGGATATTGCCGGAAAGTTTCTGTTCGGCATTGAAGGCGCCATTCGCGGCAATCTCGATCTCCTGGGCTTAATGGTTCTGGCGTTCTCGACCGCGCTCGCCGGCGGTGTGCTCCGCGATCTGCAGATTGGTGCCGTGCCGCCGGAAGCGATCCGCGACTGGCGCTACGCCACCACGGCGTTCGCTGCCGCGCTCATCACTTTTTTCTTTACCGCTACGTCGAGGCGTTTCCTGGTTCAGTCATGATGCTCCTGGATGCGGCCGGCCTGGCACTTTTCGCTGTAGCCGGTACGGAAAAAGCCCTCGACTACAAAATCCATCCGTTCATGGCAGCGCTGCTCGGAACAATCACGGGAGTGGGTGGCGGCACCTTCCGCGATATTTTCCTCGCGCACGTTCCTCGCGTCCTGCAATCGGATATTTACGCCACGGCCGCGCTGGAGGGAGCCGTGATTTTGCTTGTCATCCGCAGGCTTGGTACTTCGTCGACACTTGCGGCGATTGCCGGCAGCGTTTGTTGCTTTGTTCTCCGAGTCGTTGCCGTTTATTTCCACTGGAACTTGCCGCGCATCGCGAATCCGTAGTCATCTGGAGCATTGTGAGAATTTAGAGAGATTCGTAAAACGGGAAATGCGCGCCAAGCAATGATAATGAAAAGGGAGCAGACGGTGTCTGCTCCCGCTCTCCCTGTTTATTTGTCTTATTGTGACTAAGGCCGAAGTTCAGGCGAAGCCTTCTGCAAGCGCGAGATCAGCCGGTGCGCGGCTTCTGGCGCATGGAATTTGGATTCAGTGATAATCTCCGCGGCAGAGGCTTCTCGGCCGTAGAGCTTACGGTTTGCATCGCCATCTGGACGAAGCGTGGAACCTTCCAGCGACACGCCGGCAAAAACGCCGCGTGAACGCGAATAGCTCAGCATTTCCGCGCGCAAGTAGGCATCCGTATCGGCCTGGGCGTCGCGGCCTTTCGGTCCGGCGGCGATTGCTGCGTCGGCTCCAAGCTTTACTTTGCTGTGGAGCAAGCTTTCCGCGCCGCGATCGTTCATGACCAGGATGACGAAATCAGTCGCCTGTCCGCCGATTTGCAGACCTACGCTGCCACCTTCAAGCGCGTACATTGCTGGCGCGCCCCAAGGCCCGCGGAAGTGTTCACCCGTACGGCAAACCATCACGCCATGTCCATAGCTGCCCCCAACAATGAAGGCTGCTTTGACCACGGACGGCAAGACGATCACGCAGCGTGCTTTATTGAGCAGATCTTGTGGAATATTATCGGGCACGTTCAGGATTTCGTCGATGACGGTACCGGCATTTTCCAGACGGTTCTCCTCCTTAACATCCTTGTCGCTGGCCGGTGATGCAAAGGTGGCGGGCGCAATCAGGAGCAGCGCGGCCGCCAGGTATTTTGTGACTTTCATTTAGATTCCCTCCAGTTGTTTCTGTTTTAATTTGGACCCTATCTGCAAAATTTGTTCAGCTGTTATTTACGATCTCGGGCAATCAGGACAATTCCTCCCACCAAAGCAATCACGCCCAGAATCGGCGGCAGCGGAATCGTTTTGTGCTCATCGGCGGTGGCGTGAATCGGACCGATATCCACCACATCTTTATGCTTGGTGTAGCCAATGCCCTGGTATACCAGGGCGAGGATGCCGAGCACGACCAAAGCCAGCCCCATCAAGGTCCCGCTTCGCATTCTGGTGCCTCCAGTTTGTTACCAATTCGACTGAGCTTTTGTCACCTCAGCTCACGGTCTGCGCGCTACGTGGCCCAACAAAGACAGAACGAACAAAATGACAAAGATGTAGAAAAGGATCTTGGCCACGCCAGCCGCCGCGAGAGCGATTCCGGTAAAACCAAGAACTGCTGCCATCAATGCCACCACGAAAAAGATAAGAGCCCAGCGCAACATAATTGAATCCTCCGGTTCGTCAAGGTTCGGGAACAAACGCGGTCTATCGTCAATTCCCAAGAGAAGTGAAAATTCAACTGCAGGCATTCTGGGGCACGCAGCTTACCCAAAGCTATACAGCGGACCATTTACTTTTTCTCGAAGCTAAATGGGCCGTCAGTAAGAACAATAAAACACAGGGGGTTGTGGCTGTCTGGCGGCGGGCTAGTATGATCCTATTGGTAAGAACATATCGCACTACGATATGAATGGTCGGAAACCGGTCCGCAGTCCGGCGGATTAATTCCACGATGACGATGTAAAAAGTTCCTAAAACAACACATCTCGCCATCGACGTACTAGGACTGCCTCGAAGTCCTAAAGTCTTTTCCTACAGCAATCCAGCCACCCCCCAGCGATTGGCATATCCCGTGCCATTGCATGTTGCCGCTGCTTTCTGCGCTGGGTTCTTGAAAAACGCTCGATAACAGAAACCTGAGGAGGAGAAACGATGGGGACTCTTAGAGTGCTGGTGGCGGACGATCACGAAATCGTTCGAAAAGGCTTGCGGAGTATTTTGGAAGAGCAGCCAGGTTGGGAAGTAGCGGGCGAGGCTTGCGACGGCCGTGAAGCCGTGGATAAAGCGCGGACGTTGAAACCCGACGTTACTGTAGTTGACGTAAGCATGCCAGGGCTGAACGGACTGGAAGCGACGCGCCAGATGCTGCGCCAAAACGCCGAGACCAAGGTGCTGATTCTGACCATGCACGAATCAGATCCACTGATTCGCGAAGTGCTGGATGCCGGCGCGCGCGGATATCTGCTGAAGTCCGATGCGACCAAGGACCTGGTGAACGCGGTCGAGGCTATTCGACGAAACAAGACTTACTTCACATCACGCGTGGCGCAGATGGTGCTCGATGGTTATCTCGACAAGAAGCCACGGGCATCGGCGGAAACGGATGTGCCGACAACGCGGCTCACGCCACGGCAGCGAGAGATCGTGCAATTGCTCGCGGAAGGCAAGAGCAGCAAGGAGGTCGCGGTCGCATTGAGCTTAAGCGTAAAAACCGCAGAAACTCACCGTGCCAACATCATGAGGCGCTTGGACTGCCACTCGGTCAGCGAATTGGTACGCTACGCGATCCGCAACAATATTATTCAGGCGTAATCGGAATCTCTGACATTCTCCGCGCACCCGGGATGCGAGAGTGCGCGTGCTAATTCCTACAGCATCATGCTGATTGTTGATCCGCGCCTGTTCTGTTGCAGTTGCCATACCGCACAGACAGAACAGCGCGGAGAGCGGGATGGAAGTATTAAGAATTCTTATCGCGGATGATCACCCTGCGGTGAGAATTCTTCTGCGCAACATTCTCGAAACGGTCCCAAGGTGGAAAGTTTGCGGAGAAGCAGAGAATGGCAGCTCCGCGGTGGCCTTGGCGACCAGCCTTCATCCAGACATCATTGTCATGGATCTCGTGATGCCTGAGGTTAACGGACTGGAAGCTACGCGCCAGGTCCTCAAATACAATCAGCGAGCCCGCGTAATTTTGACCACGCTGCATGAATTTCCCTCGTTTGTTGACGAAGCGCGAAGAGCGGGTGCATGCGGCTGCTTTTTCAAGACCGAGTCTGGCAGACATCTCATTCCGGCGGTGCGCGTGGCAATAAGCTGCAAGGAATTTTTCACGCCCGATGATCTCGAAAGTGCAAAACGACATCAACCACATTGACGACGTCGATTACATGTCTGCCTAAGTGCCGTATGTTCCCCGTTCCCGCGGCCTACACCTTGATTCCCAATCTCTTCGGGCGTTCGCCGTATTCCGGCAAATTTAACAACATGGTCTGCTCGAACCGGTAAACAGATTGCGCATGGCCGATTAACACAGCGTGCGCCGCCCAAATATAAACCGGAGGTTGTTATGAACTGGCAACAAGTCGAAGGCAAATGGAAACAATATTCAGGCAAAGTACAGGAAAAGTGGGGAAAGTTGACGGACAGCGATCTTCAAATGATCAAAGGCAGGCGCGAACAACTGGTCGGCAAGATTCAGGAGCGCTACGGAATCGCGAAGGAAGAAGCGCAACATCAGGTGGACAATTATTTTGACACTCTGACCGACGAGACAGCGAACGAAAAGCGCAGCGATCGGGCTCGCGGCGCGGGCCACTAGGCCAGGATCAAGAAAGACGGATGCGCTCGTGATCGCTTCCGTTGCGCAAGGAATTGGGGACGGAGCTCTCGAAGGGGAGCTCCGCGCTCAGCTCGACTTGGGTAGTTTTGAAAATAGAAACAGGAGGAGAAAGCCTTGCTCTGGACTATCTTCGTAATCTTGCTCGTGTTGTGGCTTCTTGGAATGGTTTCTTCCTATACCCTGGGAGGCTATATCCACATTCTGCTGATTCTCGCGATTGCGGTGGTGCTAATCCGTGTGATCCAGGGACGGCGGCCCGTCGTTTGAACTTTGTCACGGACGCGAATCGCTGAACATGGCTCTTGGTGAGAGGCTGGCTAAGGCATCTTCAACTTATGGTCGTAGCCAGTCATCTCGAGATAGCCAGCCCCGCGTACTGCAACGGATTTCGCGCTGGTCAGGATAATCGCGCCTTCCCAGTAACTAGGAACGACTCTCGAATCATCGCTAATTTCCTGAGCGGGGAGCTCCGTCGTTGCCTCCAGGTCAATGCCCAGCGAAGGCACGCGAATTTTCCATCGAATCGGATAGGTCGCGTGAGTTTTGGGGCTAGTCCAGTTCTCGCTCCCAAGCGGCTCCAGTTCAAACTCCTGCATACGCAACTGCCGTGAATTCCCCATCGCATCAACGAAGGTAGCTGCGGAGTACGGGTTGACGGAGCCATCTTTTCTTCGAATGTTGAACAACATCAGCTCCGTGTTGTCATCGAGTTGCAAACTAAACCAATCCCAACCTTCCTGGTTCGCGTCAAGTTGCTGTGTGAAAAATTCGTGGTCCATCCAAGCCAGGCCCGTAACGTTATATTGTTTCGAACCGATTTCGAGCCGGCCAGAAGCCCGCAAACGAGTCTCCGAAAAATAATGCGAGGCCCGACCTTCTTCAGCGGATTTTTTACTGATGCCGTTTTGACCGTGAATGACTACCGGCTTTTGCGATCGTAGCGTCAGATCAATCGTAAATTGCTCCGCGATCGCTGACAATTTCTCCCCGCCATCCTTCCACACCACACTCCAGTTTCCGTTCCAGACTTTCTGCAATGATGTATCCGCACCGGCAATTCCGGGGCCGGAACGATTGATGCGCTCCGTGTGAAAGAATTTCTTTCCATCGAGGTCGCTGACCGCAAAATGCGCGACGTGCAGGTCGCGAACGTCCCAAGAAGAGGCGTCCCCATCACTACGCTTCACGCCTTCACGGAAGAAAGTGAGTTCAAAACCGAACTTGCGGCCATTTGTGGTTTGCAAATTTCCTGTGTAGTACCACCACTCCGTCTGGGAATCCGGATGGTTGAAATAGTCGCGCGGAAATTCGTAATGGTAACCAGGAAGGGCAGGTTTGAATTGAGCGAGCAGCGGCTGCAGCGCTAACAGCAGTGCAACGACCGTCGCGCACAGCGATTTGCGGCTACTCCTCATGCACCACCTCGATCGGATTGAGGCGGATAGCAATGCGCGCAGGATAATATCCGGCTAACGTGGTCGCAAGAAAAACCACGCTGGTTGCGCCGAGAAGTACAGCGACCGGCCAATGAAGACGAATAGTCCAGCCAAACGATTGTTTGTTGATAACAAAAATCAGGATCAGTGAAAGAAAAAATCCCAGAACCAGGCCGGAAAAATTCGCCAGCAAGCCCAGCAGCCCGGCCTCCGTAAGAATCAGCTTCCGCAACTGTTCGCTGGATGCGCCCAGATAACGCAGAAGCCCCAGTTCGCGGCGGCGGTCGATAACCAGCGCCAGAAGCGCTCCTGCCACGCCCATCACTGCGACCAGGATAGCCACTGCTTCGAGGGCGTAGGTGATGGCAAAAGTGCGGTCGAAGATTTGCACGGCTTGGCTGCGCAGATCACCGTTCGCGAAAATCAGAATCCGGCTATCTGCCGCCGCATTTTCGATTTCTCTCCGGACCGTTGCAACGTTCACACCGGGCTTTACAAAGATCGCGAGATTCGATGGCGCCGGGTCCGCAAGATATTTCAGCATGACGTTGCGGTCCATCAGAATCATGCCGCGTTCGCTGGTGTAATCGTAATAGACATCGGCGATACGGAATCTGGCGCGCGATTCGCCGAGAGCCAGATCCAGCGAATCGCCAGCTTTCACGTGATGTTTGTAGGTGAAAGGTTCGCTGACGATGACTGCGTTCGAGCCGCGGAGTTCGGCGAGTACGGAGTCAGTCGGACGGCCGGAAAGAAGATCCGTATTGCGATTCACTGGCGTGTTTGCAATGTCAAGAGACCCGAGTGTCGCGGGCATGCCCTGATAGCTGATTTCGTAGGCGCGAAGTCGCTGCACGGTTTGCACTCCGGGGAGTTTGCCGATGGCGTCGGAGAGTGCTGGCGAGATGGTGGGATGCTGGTCCGTCGCGGGATTTCCAGCGGGGCGGAGATAGAGGTCGGCTGGGAGTTCGGAATCCATCCAGGTCACAACCGTTTGGCGAAAGCTGCCAACCATAATTCCAACCGCGGTCATCATTGCCACGGCAGTACATAGAGCCGCGACGAGTACGGAAGTCCGGCGAAGCGAGCCGGCGAGACTGCGTGAGGCGAGAAGCGCCTCGACACCGAGAATTGTTTGCAGGAATTTCGAAGCGCCCCGCATGGCAGCATCCACGAAAGCCGGTATAGCGAAGACCCCTGCGCCGACGACCAGAAGTGTTGCGATGTATCCGAAGACCGGTTTACCGCCGATTGGTGAAAGGCGCGACGCGGCAGCTGCGGCGAGAGCAAGTATCAGGGCCATCCACAACCCGGGAGTTTTTGCGACGCGAATTTTGAATTCGCGGCGGCCACGAGCCATGGCTTCGACCGGAGGAACGCCTGCGGCTTCGCGAGCGGGCGACCACGCGGAAAGCAAACTCAAACCGGCGCCTACAACAAGCGCAAGGCCGGCGGACCACGTTGTAAACTTGATCGAGCCTGGACGACTGGTGACGTACAGCGCGTTCACGGTGACGCCCATTAATTTGACGGCCGCAGTGGCCATCAGACGGCCGAGCGGAATTCCGAGCAGCGCTCCGCTCAGTCCGATAAGAGCCGCCTCGCCAAGAAATGCCGCGAAAATTTGCCGACGGCTGGCGCCCAGGGCACGAACGATCCCAATTTCGGCGCGGCGACGGACCACAGAAACGGAAATGGTGTTGTAAATAAGAAATGCCCCGACCACCAGCGCGATGTAGCTAAGAAGACGGAGATTCCAGCGAAACGCGGCGAGCATTTTGCGGTTTTCGTTTGTGGAAGCACCCGCCGGGCGGACTTGCACACTGCCGGGAACAACTTCCTGGATGCGGCGCTGCCATTTATCCAGTGAAATGTCAGCGCCCTCGGATAATTGTGGAATACGAATGTAGATGCGGTCGACGCGGCTGAAACGGCTGAGGGCCGCCTGTGCAGCGGCGATGTCCATCACGATGGCGGACTCGTTGCCGTTGGCATCAGGATAAGTACCGCGAACGGTGTAGGTCGCGATTCGGTCGTTAATTAAGAGCTGAATTGTTTCGCCAGAACGTTTGCCAAGCGATTCGCCGACCCACACGGAATCGCGGGCAGTGAGGTTTTGCAGCAGGGAATCAGCGTTTGCAAAAATATTTTCGGCGGTCGCGGCGGCAGAGGTGGCGGAATCTTTGTGCGAGAGCCGATTGGATTCCGCGATTAGATCGAGGCCGATGAGAGGAAAATTTGTCTTTGCGTGGGCGACGACGGCGAAGCCTTCCATGCGTGGAGTGATGCGCCAATCGTATGGCTGAGAAATAAGTTTGCCGACCATTGCCTCGGGAACGCCTCCGATGGCCGTGAGCTCGAAATTTTGTTCACCGGAAAGCGTTTCGAGCGAAGAATGAAAAGAGCCGCTGGCGGCGTCTCCGGCAAGATCCATGGCGAGAACTACGGCGACGCCGAGCGCGACCGCGAAAACGGTGAGCGAGGTACGGACGGGCTCGCCAGCGAGTGGCTTGACCATCAGGCGCCACAAAAGCTTTACACGGGCGGTCACGCGCGTGCTCCGGAAGCGGATTGGGCGGTTAGGTTTCGTGCCAGCGCGCAAGATCATTTGCGTTTTATGTCGGCGACCTTGCCGTCGCGAAGCGTAATGATGACGTCGGCGATCGCCGCGGCATCTGCGCTGTGAGTGGCGATGAGCGTTGCCGTGTTTTGATCCCGGGTGAGGCACAGCAGCAGTTCGAGGATCGCGTTGCCGGTGGCTGTGTCCAGATTCCCCGTGGGTTCGTCGGCGAGCAGAACTTTTGGCGAATTAACCAGGGCGCGAGCGATGGCCACCCGCTGCATCTGTCCTCCAGAAAGTTGATGAGGCAAGCGTTGTTCGAGACCATCGAGCTGGACAGCGCGTAGATGGCCGAGCGCAGATTCGCGGGCGTTGCTGCGGCCAGCGAGCAGGAGTGGCAGTTCGACATTTTCGACCGCGGAAAGAGTGTGGAGAAGCTGGAAGGATTGAAACACGAAGCCAACTTTATCTCGACGGAGTTGGGTTAATTGCTGATCGGATGTTCCGGAGGTTGATTGGCCGTCAATGAACACTACACCGAAGGTTGGAAAATCCATCGCGCCTGCGAGATTGAGCAGCGTTGACTTGCCGCAACCGCTGCGCCCGACTAGAGCGACCAGCTCGCCCGGGCCGACCGAGAGCAGAACGTCGTCCAGCGCGCGCACCTTCTGGCCATCACTTGCGTAATCTTTGACCACATTGCGAAATTCGACCAGCGCCATCGAGCGGGTTTACCGTCCACCTGTTGTTTTACGCTGATTCCAGGCCGTCGGCAAACACTCCTAAAACACCGCCTTTCATCGAAGACAGCAAGCGGTGCAGCTGTCGCCAGAAAAAAAAGTACCGCGAACGAATCCGGGATTGAGCGCGCAACAAGGGTGGTATACACTCCGCAGGACGTTTTTACTGTAGCGTTACCGCAAGGACAGGGGCGGAGTGTGGCTGCGCTGGCTCGCTTCGCGATTCGTTTCTTAAAGGAGGCCTGCATGGTCTTCGCTGGAGTTAGCAGCCTGGCGGCGATGTATCAAGCGGGAGTTGCGGCGCACCGTGCGCTGGCTCCACTTGATCTCACGATCATCGGCGTTTATTTCCTGGTGGTGTTCGGAATCGGGTTCTACTTCTCGCGCAAAGAACGAACCTCCGAGGAATATTTCCTGGCGGGACGCGACATCGGCTGGTTTTTCATTGGAGCCTCGCTGTTCGTCTCCAATATTTCCACGGAACACTTCATCGGACTCTCCGGCACTGGCGCCTCTTCCGGACTGGCAGTAGGACATTTCGAGTGGCTGGCCTGCCTGATATTGCTGATCCTCGGCTGGGTTTTTGTTCCTTTTTATTTGCGCAGCAACGTATTCACCATGCCGCAATTCCTGGAGCGGCGATTTAATCGCCAGTGCGCGGTGTACCTGGCCGCCATTTCAATCATCGCTTACATTTTCACCAAGATTTCCGTGCAGCTGTATGCCGCCAGCGTAGTTCTGGAGCGCGTAGCGGGATGGTCCTTGTGGAAGACGGCGGTGGTGCTGGTGATCGCGACTGGTGTTTACACCATTGCCGGCGGACTAGCCGCAGTGATTTATACCGACACGGTGCAGACATTAATTTTAATCGCCGGGGCGATGGCCTTGACGATCATCGGTCTACACCGGGTCGGCGGGATCGAGCACCTGCGAACCATGGTGCCGCCGAGTTATTTCCACATGATGAAGCCGTCCTCCGATTCGCAGTTTCCATGGACCGGCATATTTTTTGGAGCTCCAATCTTAGGCATCTGGTATTGGTGTACGGACCAGGTGATCGTGCAGCGCGTGCTTTCCGCGCGTGACGAAGGCCATGCCAAGGCCGGCACAATTTTTGCCGGATTCCTGAAAATCCTTCCGGTATTCCTGCTGGTGCTGCCGGGCATCATCGCGTTCGCGTTGTTTCCGGACCAGGTGGTGAAGCCAGATTACGCGTATCCCACGCTGGTGCTCAATTTGTTGCCGGTGGGTCTGGTCGGATTGGTCATGGCCGCGCTGCTCGCAGCTGTGATGGGTGCAATGAGTTCGGTATTCAACTCCGCATCAACGCTGGTCACGCTGGATTTCTACAAAAAGATCCGCCCGGAAGCGAGCGAACGCCAACTTGTGATGTTCGGACGAATCGCCACTGGCGGGATGGTCCTGCTGGGACTGCTTTGGGTGCCGTTCATTCACAAGCTCAGCGCCGAACTATACATTTATTTGCAGAGCGTGCAGGCATACATCAGCCCGCCAATCGCGGTGTGCTTCATTTTTGGAATTTTGTGGACGCGGGTGAACGGACAGGGCGCGATCAGCTCGCTGCTGGCGGGATTTGTGTTGGGAGCGACGCGGTTTATTTTCGAAGTGCTGGACAAGTCACGGCATTACGGCTCCGGTGCGATTCGCTGGCTGGTGGACATGAATTTTCTGCACTATGCCATTTTCATGTTCGTGGTCTGCGCGGCAGTTCTGGTCGGCGTCAGTTATATGTATCCGGCACCAGACCGAAAAAAGCTGGCTGGGCTGACGTTTGCCACGGTCGGCGAAAAGATGGACATCGAGGGCGTGGCCAGAGTGTCTCTGGCTAAAGAAACGCGCTCCGAGCACCTGATGAACGTTGCGTTCACTTTGGTGCTGTTGAGTACGGTGATCGGCTTGTGGATCTATTTCCGATAGAGTGGAGCTGATGACCACGGAAGTTAATGCCATCCGGAGCTTGCGGCCAAACGTCACGCGCGAAGAAGCAATTCATGCGTTTCGCGCAACCGGTCCGGCTTCACTGTATTGGAAGCTGCGAATGGGATCGCTGCAGCGTATCGCCGACGCCTACATTCCGTTTCGCATTTATAAGGTACGCTATTTCGCGGGTGGCGGGCGGCGCACGCATCATTTTGCGCTGGATGCAGTGGACGGTTCGCTCGACCTGTTTGAATTCGCCAAATCTCCAGGCGATGCCGAGACCTTTACCGTCAAAACCAGGAATCATCCTCCGCCGTCGCTAGCCGAAGCGCTTTCGGAAGATTTGCTGCGTGACAAAGTCTTACGTCTCATTTTCCAGCGGGGATTTTTCAAGGTGCGCAATGTACAGCTGGAAACCGAACGATTGCCGGGAGAGATTCACCTGCCATACTGGCTGGGATTCTACGGCACGTCGGAAGATTTGCGTTGCCGTGTGATGGATGCGGTGCGGCGGCGAATCGAGGGAGCAAGAGCTTCAGCCCTGTTCGAGCATTGGCTCGCCGCCTGATCGTCCCGCCCATTGCCATTCGAAACATAAGTTTCCGGAGGATTGAAAATGCCACGGTTCAGAAGCACGCAACGATTGCTGCTGCCGGTGCTACTACCGGCTATTGTTCCTCTCCTAGCTCCCGTCGTCTTGCTCGCTCAGGGTTGGCAACACATTGGCAGCGTACAAAAAGTCGAGAAGCTTTCCGATGGCGTCGAGTTGACAGTCGGAAAAGCCAAAGTGCGCGTAACAGTATTTCGCGATGGAATTTTTCGTGTACGTGTGGCGCAGACCGGTACGTTTGCCAAGGATTTCTCGTGGGCGGTGATCGAAACACCAGAACCACCGCCGGTTAAGGTCGACGACACGAAGGACGAGGCCCGCGTTACATCTGGAAATATCGTCGCCCGCATCCGAAAGTCACCGCTGCTGGTCGATTTCCAGCGCGACACCGGCGATGTACTCGTTGCCGATGACAACGACCTGCCCATGGCGTGGGACAACGGGCGCGTACGTGTCTGGAAAAAAATGCCGGAGGTCGAGGGTTACTACGGCTTGGGAGACAAAGCTGGACCCATGAATCGCCGCGACCGCGCATTCACCATGTGGAATACGGATGCCTACGCTTGGCGCGAATCGACTGATCCTTTGTATAAAACGATTCCATTTTTCATGGGTGTGCGCAAGGGCCTGGCCTACGGAATTTTCTTCGACAACACCTGGCGCAGCAATTTCGATTTTGGCAAAGAAGGCCACGATTTTTATTCCTTTGGCGCGGAGGGCGGCGAGATCAACTACTACTTTTTCGCGGGACCAACACCGGCGAAAATTGTGCAGGACTTTACGGCATTGGTGGGACGCACCAAACTGCCGCCGCTGTGGACACTAGGCTTTCAGCAGTCCCGATATAGCTACGAACCGGAAGAGCGCGTATACGAGGTCGCGAAGACGTTCCGGGATAAAAAGATTCCCGTCGACGCTCTCTATCTGGACATCGATTATCAGGACAAAAATACGCCGTTCACCATTAACCGCAAAGAATTTCCAACGTTTGAAAAAATGATCACGGATTTGAGCGCACAGGGAATTCACACTGTCCTGATCACCGATTTGCACATCAAGAAGGACCCCGGCCATGGCTACGCGCCCTACGATAGCGGCCTGAAGGACGATGTGTTCGTAAAGCGCGCGGATGGCTCAACGTTTGTCGGAGCCGTGTGGCCGGGCGAAAGCGTGTTCGGCGATTTCACCATGGCACGCGCGCGCGAATGGTGGGGCGGTCTTTACAAGGATTTTGTGGATATGGGCGTGGCCGGCTTCTGGAACGACATGAATGAGCCTTCGGTATTCTTGACGGCAACGAAGACCATGCCGTTGGATGTGCGCCATCGCATGGACGATGGCACCACGCTGCCGCACTTGGCGATTCACAACGTCTTTGGAATGGAAAATGTCCGCGCTACGGAGGAGGGTTTGCTGAAATTGCGGCCCAACGAACGCCCATTCGTACTTACCCGTGCGGCCTATGCGGGAGCGCAACGCTACGCCGCAACCTGGACCGGCGACAACGTAGCCGTCTGGAATCATCTTGCAATGAGCACGCCCATGTTGCTGAGTATGGGGATTTCCGGTTACGGAATGGTGGGCGACGATATCGGCGGATTTGCCGGATCGCCCTCGCCAACGCTGCTGACACGATGGATCGAAGCTGGCGCGTTCAATCCGATCTATCGCGATCACACGGCGAAGGGCACTGCGGATCAGGAGCCGTGGGTCCATGGGCCGGAGCACGAGGCCATCCGCAAACACTTTATTGAAGAGCGCTATCGCCTGCTTCCCTACATCTATACCAGCGTCGAAGCAATGACGCGCACTGGAATTCCGCTGATGCGGCCGCTGCTTCTGGAATATCCGCAATCGCCGGAATTTTTCGACGACGACGGAGAATTTCTGTTTGGCCCCGATCTCTTCGTCTCGCCGGTCACGAATGAGTTGCAAGATGCAAAGGTGATCCAGCTGCCGCCAGGCAGTTGGTACGACTATTGGACAGGCGAGAAAACTTCCGACAGAGAACTGAAAAAACTGAAGCCCGCGCTGGACCAGGTGCCAGTTTACGTGCGCGCTGGTGCCATGGTGCCGCGGCAGCCGTTGGTGCAAAACACCGGCGAGACGCCGAAGGGGCCGCTCGAGCTGCGCGTCTATCCCGGGCCAGACTGCAAAGGAACTCTTTATGCGGACGATGGCCACACGCTGAACTACGAAAAGGGCGAGTTCTTGCGAGTCACTTATTCTTGTCAGGTGGGCGCGAACGCGATCAAAATTGCCAGCGCAATCGAAACAGACGGCTATAAGCCCTGGTGGAATGTGGCGGAAATTACCATATTCGGAATGGACCAGGCGCCGAAGGAAGTGCGCGTAGGCGACGCGACGCTCCACGAGTGGCGGTATGACACCGCGCAACATGCAGTCGTATTTACGATGCCGGAAGCGAAGAACAATTGGACGGCAGAATTGGTATTTTGAGCAACTTCAATCGAGCGAAAAGATACTGACGGATTGCGACGGTGAGGTGATTTTCATCTCCTTGCCGGTGCTTTGCGCAGTCGCGTTTCCATAAAGGATGGTCGTTCGCAGCGTGTCTGCAAGTGGAGTGTCGAGCTCCGGGATCGTAAATGTTCGTGATTTGACGCCGTTGTTGAAAACCACGAGGAGCCGCTCATCGTCAGTCTGCCGGACGAACGCATACGATTCGTCATCTGAGAAAACGTGCACGAGCTTGCCAACGCGCAAGGCAGAATGCCGGCGGCGAAGCTGCAGCAAATTCTGAACCGCCGAAAAGACTTTTTGTTGTTCAGGCCTTCGCCCCTCCTCTGTGAAAGCGTTTTGAGGGTCGCCCGGCCAGCCGCCGGGGAAATCACGGCGATTATCGGGATCGCCGCCGCCGGGCATGGCAATTTCGTCTCCGTAATAAAGCTGGGGAATTCCGCGCAGCGTTAAGACCAATCCGTATGCGCAGAGCAACTCTTCCGGCGAACTTCCCGGCTCGCTGGAAAAGCGCGGCACATCGTGATTCGCGAAGAAAGGCACCAGCCAGTCAGCGTGTTGATAGAGCCCATCTTGCCGAAGGATATTTGCGATGCGGCCTGCGGGAGCGCCACGCAGCAAGACATCGCGAATTGTGAAATACAGGGGAAAATCAAATACAGTGGAGAGTCCGGTATCAACGCCGTCCCACTCTTTCCTGCCACCCGCAAAAAACGAAGTCACGGTTGGATCTGGATGAAAGACTTCGCCAATCGTGCTGAGATTTGGATAAATGCTGCGCAAACCGGCGTGCCACTGTTGCCAGAACGCGCGCGAAACGTAGGGAAAGGTATCCACACGAAGCCCATCTAGTCCCGCCGACTCGATCCACCAGATGGAATTCTGCAAGAGATATTTTGCGACGACGGGATTCTGCGTATTCAGATCCGGCAAAATGCCGAAAAACCATCCATCGGTGATGTTGCGGCGCATGGCTGATGTAGCGTGTGGATCGACAAGAGCTTCGAATGGATCATTTGCAACAGCCGTGGAATTGGATCTGCCGTAGAACGAATTCTTAACCGGAGAGAGAGTGTCGAGATGATTTTGCTGCGTGCCGTGGAACCAATCCGGCAGCGGCGGCTTTGCGACCCACGGATGCCGCGGGCCAACATGATTGGGCACGGCATCGAAAAAAAGTTTCATGCGTTGCTGGCGCAGAGCGGACGCAAGTTCTTTGTATTCGTTCAGCGTTCCGAGGTGCGGATCGACCGCGTAGAGATCCACCGCGCCGTAGCCGTGGTAATCCTGTTCCGCGCCATTTTTGACCACCGGCGTAAGCCATAGCGTCGTGGCGCCGAGCTCTTTAAGGTAATCAATATGTTCGCGGATTCCGCGCAAATCGCCACCATGCCACGAGCGCGGTTTGGAGCGATCATGCGTTCCCGTGAATTCCGCGGGTTCGTCGTTTGTGGGATCACCGTTCGCAAATCGGTCCGGCATGATCAGATAAAGAACATCATCCGAACTCAATCCGTGAAATCGTTGCGCGGTCGGTTCGCGATTCGAAATCGGCAATTCAAAAGAAGCGTCGCCGTTCAGCGTAGTCAGACGGCAAACGATGGTTCCTGAACGCAGGTGCGGTCCGAATTTCAGCCAGACGAAAAGATATTCGCCACGTTGCGTTGCTTCCGTATGCTCGACGAGCACATCGGGCAAATTGCAGCCAACCTTGGTGGCCTGAAGCCCGTGGCCGGAAAGCAAAACCGTCAAATCCGGCGTAAGTCCAACCCACCAATTCGGCGGTTCGACTTTTGTGACCACCGGCGCCGCAGCGCCCTCAGCCGACTGCAGAGAGGCGCCACTGCGCGGTGTCGCGAAAAAAAAGACCGCAACTGAAAGCGTGGAAACGCGGAGAAGGTTCGAACTCATCAGAGAACAAGAATAATGAAAAACGCCGGGGAATTGATAGCCCGAGTCCATCGGACTCGAACGATCATTGCGCATTGCGAGAGTGCAGCTAAATCGTCATGTGTTCTGAAACCTTAAAATACCAAACGCTTCGGGGACGTGGAAATTTGGTTGTGGAGTATAGGTTGGCCGCCAGGAAGAATAGAAGCGCGGCTCGGTTGCGCCTTCGACTCGAAAGAAGTTCACGCGCCATTCTTGCGAAGGATGAAAGTCAGCCGTCAACACGCCCATCGGCAGGGCAAGCTCCGCGGTCCAGATTTTACCGCCTTCATTCACGGTCACCTGTGACTTCATGCCGCTCTCGGGATCACGTTTGCCATCCATAGAAATTTCCAAGTCAATCCACATCCCGTTCGGACTGACCTCGAATTCCCAGTAACGCCGCAGCTGGCTGGCGTCCGTCTGCAGGAAAACTTCGGCGACGTCGCGGTCCCATAGTTGGTCGCGGCGCCCATTTGCATCGCTGTCTGCAAATACCATGAGCGTGCGATAGCGGCAAAGAAATCTGAGGTACAGAAAGTCGTTGTTCCACAAAACGCGCACTTCGGTCTCGCGCGTCAAATCCGCGTTTTCTCCCTGCCAGTCGCACGCAAAACGCACTGGCGGAGCCAGAATCCATGCGTGCGCACTGGGGAAACCTACCGGGTCGGGTCCGCCGGTTAGCTCCATCGCCACAGCCGTCGCCGGGATGTAACTAGTCCTATTCATACGGAACTCAGCATAGCGGAACCTGCCCCAAGCAGAACTCTTTGCGCACCTCGGTTTGCGCAACAGCCAACCGCCGCGACGGAGCGTGCTAGCATCTCAAAACAAGCACAACTTAGCTCGTTTCAGTGGCGGTTGCAGAACGGTCCGCGGAGGCGGCGATGGTCGAAATAGTCAATCAGGAAGAGTTCCTGACGCAACAGCAAAAGAAAAAGGTCGAAGACTACGAGTTCGTGAAAGTCCAGGTGAGTGGCGGCGTCGCGCACATGACGCTGAATCGCCCCGATCATAACCTGTTGAACGAAGCCATGCTTCGCGAAATGGCCGAAGGGATCGAGTACGCCGGTTCTCGCGAGGACGTAAAAATCATTCTTCTGGATTCTGCCTGCAAAGTTTTTTGCGGCGGCATCGAAATTGGCGAATACACCTCACAACGCGTTTTCCAAATGTTGGACGCATTCCACGCAGCTTTTGCGGCCATGGTGGATGTAGCCAAACCAGTGATCTGCGTTGTAAATGGTCCAGCGATCGGCGGTGGCGCGGAGTTGGCGGCTTTTGGGGACCTGGTAATCGCCAGTCCGAGAGCGCGATTCGCGCAGCCGGAGATTACCATCGGAATGTTTCCGCCGCTGGCGTCCACAATTTTGCCGTACCTGGTCGGTCCAAAGATTGCGCTCGAACTGGTGCTCACGGGTGAACCAGTAACCGCGGAACGTGCGCTGGAACTTGGGCTGGTCAATCGTCTGGTTCCCGAAGACAAGCTCGAAACGACTGTGAAGGACCTGGTTGCGCGCATGACCGGACATTCCGGGCCGGTTCTGACGATGGCAAAGAAAGCAATTCTCGGAGGCATGGGACTGTCTTTGCGAGACGGGTTGAAGCATTCCATGAATATTTTCCTGAACGAATTGTACCGGCTGGAGGATTCGCAGGAAGGTTTGCAAGCGTTGGTGGAGAAACGCAAACCGAACTGGAAGAATCGGTAACCCCAGAAAAATCCGAGTGCTGTCCCGTGATTTGTCAGCCAACGTTTGATTCGTTTGACGAGCGTTGCGCGCTGGGCATACACTCGATTCACAATTTGCAGGCAAGGGCAGCGGGGAAGGCCGTGAAAATCGGCCGCGGTCCCGCCACTGTAATCGGCTGAAAGGCCGTAAGCCAGGCTACCCTCCCATGCCGCAGTTTGCGAGACTCCTCGCGAGAGGGAGCTGCGCTCGCTGCCCCACGAAGCTCGCGGGGCATTTTGTTTTTGCAGGTGTCGCGCAAGAAAAAGAGCACTGCTGCCAGGGAGTTGGCGGACCGTGAAAATTTACGTCGCATCTGCGTTCAAACGAAGCACCATATTCGGGGCCACGTTGTGTTTCGCATTCGGCGTGGCGCAATTGCGCGCGAACCAAAGCACAGGGTCGGCGCCCGCGAAAGAATCGTTCCGAACGGTGCAGGATGAAACTGGCCGCAACATTCGCGTTCCGGTTCCAGTGCGCCGTGTGGTTTCGCTTGCGCCTAGCTTGACTGAATCGCTGTACGCGCTGGGAATGGAAGATTTATTGGTAGGAGATACCGACTACTGCGACTATCCTCCTGCGGCGATGAAGAAACACAAAGTTGGCGGCGCGACCAATCCGAGTCTCGAGGAAATCGCGGCCCTTAAGCCAGATATTGTTCTTGTCACCAAGAGTCTGAATCGTCTGGAGACGGTGCAGCAGTTGGATCGGCTTGGTATTGCCGCGTACGCCACGGACCCGCACACGATTGACGAGATACGCAGCTCGGTTCGCCGGTTGGCAGAAGTGTTGGGAAATCCCGCGGCGGGCGAAGCTCTGGATGCGAATCTGCTTCAGCAAGAAAGCCTTCTGCGAAAAAAGCTGCAAAACGCGGCACCGAAGCGGGTACTTTTCGTAGTGTGGACTGATCCGCTGATTTCCATCGGCAAGCACACGTTTATCGCGGATGCGCTGACGCACGCGGGAGCGGCGTCAGTTGTTGAATCTTCGCAGGACTGGCCACAGATGAGCCTGGAAGAAATGGTGCGCTTGCAGCCGGAGTTTCTGGTGTTCGCATCCGGACATTCCGAAGCAGTTTCGCGGGACGTGGAAGCGCTTGCAAAACGTCCCGGCTGGGATGCGCTGGAGGCGGTAAAGCACCGCAAGTTCGCAGTGATCAGCGATGCCGTCAACCGGCCGGCTCCGCGACTTTTTTCCGCAATAGACGAACTCGCGCGGCAACTTCATCCGGAAGTGTTCAACGAGAAAAACGAAGCATCAAGAGTGTCAGCGCCCGCGGAGAAAAACTGATGCGCCCGCTCACGCTCAGCCGGCTTCTTTTGCAGTGCGCAATACTCGGAGCGATTCTGTTTTGCGTCATGGTTATTGCGCTGAAGTTTGGCGCGGTTCACGTTTCGCTGTATGGGCTGGGCCGCGATCTGCTGCGCGTTTTCATGGGTAAGAACACCGAGATTTCCAGCGATTACAGCTTGATCCTTAATCTCCGGCTGCCTCGGATTTTATTGAGCGTTATTGTGGGGGCATCGCTTTCCGTCGCGGGAACAAGTTTTCAGGCGTTGCTGAGAAATCCGCTCGCTGACCCCTACGTGTTAGGCGTTTCCAGCGGCGCTGCGGTCGGCGCGATACTGGCGTTGCTGCTCGAGCCACATCTTGCGCTGTCGCCCGAAATTGCGTCGGTGTTCACTCCGCTGGGTGGATTTCTCGGCGCCGCTGTAGCGATCACCGCGGTGTATTTTCTCGGCAGGCGCGAAGGCCGTATTGACAGCAGCACACTGCTGCTGGGCGGCGTCATCACGGCTTCACTACTCTCCGCTGTGATCATTTTGCTGCTCAACACCATGCCTAGCAGCAACGTGCGCGGAATGGCGTACTGGCTGATGGGTGAACTTTCAGCGGTTCCGTCGAAGCCGCTGGCGTGGGTGCTGCGCGTAGGATTTCTAGTAGCGGCTGCGGTCATCTATGCAACATCGTCCGACCTGAATCTCTTGCTATCCGGTGAAAAGGAAGCGATGCACCTCGGCGTGGATGTTCGCCGGGTGCGCCTGGTGGTGTACATCGCCGCGTCGGCACTTACGGGACTCGCGGTTGCGGTCAGCGGTTCGATCGGATATGTGGGACTGCTGGTGCCGCATGTCATGCGCATGATTTTCGGTGCGGACCATCGGATTCTGATTCCTGCGTCGGCATTTGGCGGCGCGATTGTTTTGGTGATGGCAGACACGCTGGCGCGGACGATTGCCGCACCGTCGGAGCTGCCGGTCGGAGCAATTACCGCGATCGCCGGCGCTCCACTCTTTATCTACCTGCTCCGGCGGAGGCTGGCGTGACTGCCGGAACCCGTTCGGCATCTTCGCGCAACGCAGCGGATGCCAGTCGGGCCGCGAATGAGCCACGCCTCAGTGTGGAGCAAGTGAGTTACGCATACGCGCCGAACCCACAGCAGGCACCGATTTTCACCCTGGAAGCGACGAGCTTTCAAGCCAGGGCCGGGGAAGTGGTGGCGATCCTGGGGCCGAATGCCAGCGGGAAATCAACGTTGCTGCAAATTATTTCCGGCGCGCTACAACCGCTTTCTGGACGTGTGCTATTGAACGGATTCGTCACGCATGAACTGGAGCCACGCATTCGCGGCCAACGGATCGCCATGGTGCAGCAGGAAAGCCAACTGCTATTTCCGTCCAAGGCCTGGGAGTTTGTGATGCAGGGCCGCCATCCGTACGGCAAATCATTGCGATTTGAGACCGAGGACGATGTATTGATTGCGCGGAATGCGCTGGCGCAAGTCGGCGCGGAACATTTAAGTGATCGCTGGATGGATCAAATTTCCGGCGGGGAAAAACAACGGGTGATACTGGCCCGCGCTCTGGCGCAACAACCGCTGCTGCTGCTCCTCGATGAACCTACGCTGCATTTGGACATCGGGGCGCAAGTGGATTTGCTTGACACGCTGCAGCGCCTGGCGCGTGAAAATCGCTATTCGGTCGTGGTGGTCACGCACGAGCTGAATCTGGTTGGCGAATACGCGGATCAGGTGGTGCTGTTGCAAAAAGGCAAATGTCTGCGCGTCGGCGCGCCCTCTAGCGTGTATCAGCGTGATCTACTTGAACAAGTTTTTCAAACACAGCTCAGCGTGGAGATGGGATCGAACGGCCGGCCCCGCGTGAACATTTTGTCTGGATCGTCTTAAGTCCGGTCTGTAGGTACGACTTTTTCGCCTCAGGGCCTGGAAGCACCGGCCCTGAAGCCGGGTTTTAGTTGTTTAGCGTCGCAGGAATTTTCCGCGGCTCCATGTAACCCACAGCGGGCGAAGTAGCCCCATCACAATCATCGCGGACTTCGTGCACGGGAAGACGGAGCTCTTGAGAAAGTTTCTCGCGGAAATGTAGCAGCGGCCTTATGCCGCTGCCGGTTTATTAGAAAAACCAAGACGGCGGGATCAACCCGCCGCTACATAAACCGCGGAAGGGCCAGCCGTCGCCGCCGCGCGACTGTAAGGCGGGAAATCGCAAGCCAGCCACTGCACTGTCGCGGAGAATTTCACGGACGAGTGCGGGAAGGATGCTTGCACGCAACGCCGCCAAGCCAGGAGACCGGCGAGGTCCGCAATCTCGTTTTACGTTTTCAGAGTGTTTTTGCAAAGCTGAAAACAAAAAACGAGACAGCCTTCAACTCCCGCGCGTGAGGGAGCGGAGGAGAAAAATGAAAAACATTCTGCTTCGTGTAGTCATCGCTTCTCTGCTTTTTATTCCGATTGGCAAGTCATCGAATGCGCAGTCCGGCCCGCCCGACGCTCAACTAAAAGGAACTTTGCTGGACACGAGCGGCGCCGGCGTGGGCGGCGTGCATGTTGTCGCGCAACTCGCAGGAGAAGTCCAGGCGCATCTCTGGAAAGCAACCAGTACCACAGCCGGTGAATACGCGCTCAGCGTTCCTGTGGGCAAGTACCACGTAGTATTCCAGCGCGCGCCATTTGTGACACGCGAATTTGATCTGGACCTGCGCAGCGGTCCGGCACGAGTCCTTGATCTGCGGCTCGAACTGGAACGAGTGTCTTCGAGCGTCGTGGTGACGGCTGAAGCGGAGCCGTTACCGATTCAGCAGACGACAGCGTCGGTCACGGTGCTGGCGCGTGGCGACATTGATGCGCGTCAATCGATCACTCTCCCTGACGCTCTTCTGTATGTGCCGGGAGTTTCCATTGGCCGGACTGGACCAGAAGGCGGTACCGCTTCCATCTTCTTGAACGGCGGGAATTCCAGCTACACCAAAGTGTTGGTGGATGGGACGCCGGTCAACGAGCCCGGCAACGCCGTCGATTTTTCCAACTTTACGCTCGACAATGTGGACAAAGTTGAAATCGTTCGCGGCGCCGAGAGCGCGATCTACGGAACTGACGCGGTTGCCGGAGTGATTCAGGTCATTACCCATCGCGGCACCACGCGCACCCCAGAAGCGAGTGTGTTCGCCGAAGGCGGAACCTACGGCACCGGTCGCGGCGGCGCGCAACTCAGCGGACTACTCGGACGCTTCGATTATTCCGCAGCGGCTTCCTATTTGTCGACCGACGGTCCGGACAACGAAAATAACTTTCTAAATCGCACGTTGTCCGGAAACTTCGGCTATCGTTTGGGGGAAGAAAATCATCTCCGGCTAACTCTGCGCAGCAATGCCAGTAGCGCCCAAACCCCGGGACAGACGCTTCTTTTGCCTCCCAACCTCGACGAACACACGGACTATCATTTTTTCAGCTCGAATGCGCACTGGGATTTTGCTAGCGGCAAGCATTGGCATCATCATCTCTCCGGCGCTGAATCTTACAATCACGAATTCATTGCCAATCCTGTGCAGAGTTATTACGCCACGGACCCAACCGCGTTTTGTCCGCAAACAAGCCCAACCGCCGTCGCCACCGCGGAGTTCTGTGATTTTCTTTTTACAGTCCGAAACCAATACAACCGCGCCAGCCTGAACGCCCAAACGAGTTATCTGCTGCCGAACTTCGCCGCCTCTGCCGGATACCAATACGAAGTTGAAAACGGCACGCAACAGTCTTTGACGGAATTATCCTTCGCGCCGCCCGCGTTCGCTTTTGTTGGTCCTCATCTGCGGCGCAACAACCAGGGTGGCTTTCTCGATTTTCGCTATTCGCCGCATCCTCGCGCTACGCTGGACTTCGGCGCACGAGCGGAAGCGAATGGAAATTTCGGCACTCGCGTGGTGCCTCGCGTCGGCGCGTCACTCACTCTTTTGCAGGGCCGCGGTTTCTGGGGAGAAACCCGGCTGCGCGCATTTTATGGCGAAGGCATCAAGGAGCCGCGCTTCGACCAGTCTTTTGGCGCCGATCCTTGCTTTCCGGGAAATCCATCCCTGAAACCGGAGGCCAGCAAAACGTGGAACGTCGCTCTCGAACAGAAGCTCAACGACGGCCGCATCAAACTCTCTGCGGACTACTTCAATAATCGGTTTTACGACATCATCAGCTTTGGCTACTTTCCGCAGCCCAACCCGAATTTTTGCGGTAGCTTCTTCAACACCGACCTGACGCGAGCCCGCGGCATGAATGTTGCGGGACAGGCGAGCCTCAGCCACGGAATCTTTGTCGGCGGAAGCTATTCTCTCGATGATTCCCGAATTCTTAAATCGGAGAACCCTTTTTTCGATCCCTCTCAAGTGGTGGGAAACCACTTGCTTCGCAGGCCTGTCAACGCGGGCACTATATTTCTACGTGCTGCTTACCACGGTTTGGATTGGACAATCAGCGGGTATTTCAGCGGTCTTCGGACAGACACGAACTTCATCGATCCTACGGTCACAAATAATCCTGGCTACGCGAGGTTCGATACTGCGGTCCGCTATCAATTCGGTCGAGGGATGACGGTGTACGCGCGGGCCGCGAACCTCTTCGACAAGTCTTACCAGGACGCGCTCGGCTATCCAGCGCTGGGGCGGGAAGTGCTAGTCGGGATGAAGTACCGATTCGGCGGAAAAAACTGAGTGCTGCGGGCGGCGCGGCGTACCGTTGGAAAATGCCACAGGAGACTAACCCGGTGTTGTTTTGCTGGAGCGGCGGCAAGGATAGCGCCATGGCGCTTCAGGTCTTGCGCCAGCAGAGGGATCTGCGGGTTGTTGCGCTCCTGACGACGGTGACCGAAGGTTACACACGCATCAGCATGCACGGCGTGAGACGCGGGCTGCTTTTACGACAGGCGCGGGCTATCGGGTTGCCTCTACATGAAGTGCGCATCCCTCCGCAATGCCTGAATCCGGTTTACGAGGCGCGGATGCGCGAAGCCTTGCTGTCGCAAAAAGAAAACGGCGTGCGCTACGTGGCGTTTGGCGACATTTTTCTGCAAGACCTGCGCGAGTACCGCGAACGGAATCTGACGCTTGTGGAGATGAGCGCAATTTTCCCGATCTGGAAGCGCGACACGCGGGAACTAGCGCAAGAATTCTGCGCGATGGGATTTCGTGCTGTCGCGGTTTGTATCGATTCGAAGAAGTTGAGCCGTGAATTTGCGGGAAGAGAACTCGACGAATCATTCTTCAGCGACTTGCCGGCAGGAGTAGACCCCTGCGGCGAAAACGGAGAGTTTCACAGCTTCGTCTACGACGGTCCGATTTTCTCGGATGCGATTGCGGTCGAGCGCGGTGAAGTGGTCGAGCGAGACGGATTTTACTTTTGCGACCTGAAGGAGAAAGCCCGATGAAATCAGAAAACGAAAAGCTGACGTTGCTGCTGCGCGGTGCTGTGATCGCGACGCTGATTATACTGTCCGCCGTACTGCGCATGGTGCGGCATCCGTGGAACCTCACGCCGGTCGGCGCCATGGCCTTGTTTTCCGGCGCGATGTTTCGAAACCGATGGATCGCATTCCTGCTGCCACTGGCGGGCATGTTTGCCGGAGATGTTTTTGTGGGCTTTCATAAACTGATGCTAATTGTGTACGCAAGTTTTGCGGCCAGCGTGGCGATTGGGCGGTGGCTGGCAGAAAAGCGCAGCGCCGCGCGCATCGGTGGCGCAGCGTTTCTCGGCGCGGCGCAATTCTTTGCCGTTACCAACTTCGCCATGTGGGCGATAGGGGGTTTCTATCCGAGAACGACGGCAGGATTGGTGAATTGCTTCGCGGCAGGCGTTCCGTTCTTCTGGAACACCTTAGCCGGTGATGCAATGTACTCTGGAATCCTGTTCGGGGGATTTGCACTGGCCGAGAAAATGCTTCCTGCACTGCGGTTACCTGCAACCGAGCACACGCAGGCGAACTGATCGTGCGAGCCGAAAGCTGCGTCATGCTGGTGATATAATTGCCAGACCATGAACGCCAAGAGTGCTGCCGAAACTGCCGTGGCCCCGGAAGTGATGGCCAAATATGAAGCCGTCATCGGGCTGGAAGTTCACGCGCAGCTGCTGACAAAGACAAAAATATTTTGCGGGTGTTCGACGCAATTTGGTGATGCGCCGAATGTAAATACCTGCCCGGTCTGTCTCGGTCTACCCGGCACGCTGCCGGTGCTGAATAAACGCGCGGTGGAGCTGGGGATGCAGGCGGCTCTAGCTCTGAATTGCAAAGTACACGAACATTCACGTTTCGCTCGCAAGAATTATTTTTATCCAGACCTGCCGAAAGGCTACCAGATTTCGCAGTACGAACTTCCACTAGCCACAGGCGGACACATTGAAATCGAAATTGGCGGCGTCAAAAAGCGCATCGGCATTACCCGGTTGCACCTGGAAGAAGATGCCGCGAAGAATCTTCACGAAGGATTTAAGGATTCCGCCACAAAAGGCTATGTGGATTACAACCGTTGTGGCTCGCCGCTCAGCGAAATTGTCAGCGAGCCCGATATGCGCACACCGGAGGAGGCTTATGCGTATCTGATGTCGCTGCGCCAGATTCTGCTTTATGCCGATGTGAGCGACTGCAACATGGAGGAAGGTTCGCTGCGTTGCGATGCCAATGTCAGCGTACGACTGCGCGGAGCGCCGCAGTTCGGCACCAAAGTCGAAGTCAAAAATCTGAATTCGTTCCGATTTTTGCAAAAGGCGCTGGAATACGAAATCGAACGGCACATCGGCGTGATCGAATCCGGCGGCAAAATTTCTCAAGAAACCCGGCTATGGAACCAGGCCGAGAGCTATACGGTTTCCATGCGGTCAAAAGAGAAAGCGCATGATTACCGCTATTTCCCCGAACCGGATTTGCTGCCGGTGCATGTAAGCGCGACATGGCGCGATGCAGTGAAGAGCGCCTTGCCGGAACTTCCTGCGGCAAAGCGCGAACGCCTTGCAAGCTACGGCGTCACAGAATACGACGCCGGCCTTCTCACGACGTCGCGGACGATTGCCGATTACTTTGAGGCCGTCGTTGCCGCCGGGGCACCAGGGAAAAATGCCGCGAATTGGATATTGAACGAGCTTCTCAGGCAGCTCACTGCGGCGCGCAGATCATTTGCAGAGCGTCAGATCGAACCAACGGCGCTTGCCGAATTGATCAAATTGGTCGATGCTGGGAAAATTACCGCGGCAGTCGGAAAAAAAGTATTTGCGAAGATGTTTGAGACTGGCCGCGGCGCAGCGGAAATTGTCGCGGCCGAAGGACTGGGGGCGCAAGTCAGCAACGATTCGCTTGAACAAATTGCGCGCGAGGTCATCGAAAAAAATCCGGAGAACGTAGCCAAGTTCAAGTCCGGAAACGAAGGCGTCTTCAAGTTTTTTGTTGGGCAGGTCATCAAAGCTACGCGGGGGCAGGCCAATCCGCAGTCGGTAAATGAAATATTGAAAAAGTTGCTGGCCAATTGAGCGTGAAAATCATGTTGAAAATTGGAGACAAAGCGCCAGACTTCACGCTGAGGAGCGATAGCGGGACCGAGGTGTCACTCCAAGATTTCGAGGGTCAACGTGTGGTGCTGTTTTTCTTTCCCAAGGCCAGCACGCCAGGTTGAACGACAGAAGCGTCCGAGTTTCGCGACGCAAAGAGGAGCTTCGATAAGCAGAACACAGTTATTCTGGGCGTGAGCGCCGATCCGGAAAAGGCCCTGGCCAACTTCAAGGTGAAGCAGAAACTCAACTTTTCGTTGCTGGGCGATCCCAATCACAAGATGATCGAAGCGTATGGAGTCTGGCGTCCGAAGAAATTTATGGGCCGTATTTTCAAAGGAATCGTGCGTGGCACTTTTCTGATCGGAGCGGACGGCAAAATCGAGGAAATCTGGGACGAAGTGCGGGCGAAAGGCCACGCCGGTGAAGTGCTGAAGAGAGTCAGCGGCACGGCGTCCTGAGAACAACGGAACGCTACAGGGAAGAAACGGGAACGTTCTGGCCGGCTGCAGGTGCGATAAAGAGATTGTCAATGAGCCGTGTTTTGCCGATAAACACCGCCAAAAGAGCATAGACCGGACGCGCGCCGATGCTGGAAACCGGTTGGAATGATTCGGCATCCACGATTTCCACGTAGTCCACGCGCGCCAGCGTTTCTTTCGACAAAACCTTGCCAATCGCGGTTTGCAATTGCAGTGCATCACGAGTCCCCGCATTGAGCTCGCGGCGCGCTTCATCCAACGCATGTTGCAGGACCGAGGCGGCGCGGCGCTCCTCGGAATTCAGATAAGTGTTGCGAGAAGACAGCGCTAACCCGTCCCCTTCGCGCACAATCGGACAGACCACAATTTCCACGTTCAGGTTCAGATCGATGGCCATCTGCTGCAGGATGCGCACCTGCTGCGCGTCTTTCCGGCCAAAATACGCGAATTGCGGCTGTACGATTTCGAAAAGTTTCAGAACCACGGTGCTTACTCCGCGAAAATGTCCAGGCCGCGATCTGCCTTCCAGCCGTTCGCTCAGGCCTTCAACGTTTACATAGGTGTGAAATCCCTGCGGGTAAATCTCGTTTGCCTCAGGGGCGAACAGTACGTCCACGCCGGCGTCAGTAAGCTGCTCGACATCTCTCTCAAATGTTCGTGGATATTTCGAAAGATCCTCGTTCGGGCCAAACTGCGCTGGGTTCAAGAAGATCGAAGCATACACGCGGGAACAATCCACTCTGGCGCGGCGAATCAGTGAAAGGTGTCCTTCATGCAGCGCACCCATGGTCGGAATAAATCCGCCGACGTGATTTTCGGCGCGCGCCTGCCGCACGGTTTCCTTCATCCACGAAATGGTTCGAATGATTTCCATGAGCGCAGGGATTTTAGCTCATGTTGCTGACATTAGACATTTTGGATGAGGAACAGGTTGAGATCCTAGGCAGGACAAGTCGCTGGGGGCCATGGCACAGCAAGGTCGGATCATGCGGAAGCGGCGGCTGAGCGTTCGCGATAAAAGTGCATGAGGTCAGTGAGCACAGGTTTTACGCCCAGCTGCCTGAGCAGCGTCGTAACCTGGCCGCGATGATAAGTGCCATGATTTGCGAGATGTTGCAGCGATTGCCAGACGGGATTTTTGTACACGCCAAAATTAAAGGTTTTGTATTCCATAACCCGGTCAAGGTCGCTCTTGGTTAATCCTTGCACAAATGCGAGTAGCCCCTGCGCTTGCGGAGCCCAATGATCGCGCAAGGTCGAAATCGTCTGGATATTCGAAACGTCCGGGAAGGCCGCCGGCGTGCGTCCCTGGCATCGCTCGAGCCATACCCATTCGCCGCTGCAAATATGGACGAGAGTATCGCGCACGGAAGAAAAGCTGGAGCCGAGCGGTTGGACGAATTGCTCGTCGGACAGCTGTACCGCGCCTTCCAGAGAGCGCCGATTGGACCAATCGTTATAATCGAACAGTTGGCGAATTTCTTCCGGGGTCATACATTTCTCCGCACGATGAATGCGCTCTAATCGCTGAGTTCAACGTCGAAATTAATTGCCTTGCGGCTCGTTTTGGGTTCTGGCGTGTGATACGACTCCGCGTCGGAGGGAAAACTGCCGCGGCGTACATCGCTGCAATACTCACGCACTGTACTGGAAATAATTTCGCTCAGGTTGGCGTACTGGCGGGCAAATTTCGGCACCGGCCCAAATGTCAGGCCCAGCAGATCGTTAATCACCAGAATCTGTCCATCGCATTCCGGACCAGCTCCGATGCCGATTGTGGGAATGCGCAACTCGCGAGTGATCAGAGCCGCAAGCTCGCGCGGAATTCCTTCCAGAACGATGGCAAAGGCTCCGGCTGCTTCTACCGCCCGCGCATCGCGCACCAGTTGTTCCGCCGCATCGGGAGTTTTTCCCTGCACTTTGAAGCCGCCCATGGCGTGCAACGATTGCGGTGTCAGTCCTACGTGACCCATCACAGGAATTTCTGATTCGGTCAGCCGCGCGATCAACTCCAGTCGCCGTTCGCCGCCTTCCACTTTCACAGCTTCGGCGCCGGCTTCTTTCACAAAGCGCACCGCGTTGCGCAGCGATTCGGAAATTTCGGCGTGATAACTTCCGAATGGCATATCCGCGACCACCAGAGCGCGCCGCGTGCCTTTGCGCACAGCTCGCGTGTGGTGCAGCATTTCGTCCACCGTTACGGGCAACGTGGTTTCGTGGCCCAGCATCACCATGCCCAGCGAATCGCCTACCAGCAGCACTTCCACTCCCGCTTCATCCAGCAGGCGGGCAGTCGGGTAGTCATACGCGGTCAGACAGGTAATCTTGGTCGAATCTTGTGGGCTAAGCGATTTTCTTTGCAGCAGCAAAGGCACAGTAATTTTGCCGTCGCTCATTCTGGAGGGAACGCTCATCTTGGCCTCCGGTGCCGCTCTCTAAGTTCCAGATGCAGCCCTGTACCAAGGGAAAGAATAACAGAATTCGCGAGCAGTGTCATAGGCAAGCGACCAGAGATCGGTGGCCCAGGCCAGAGCAGGTTGCAGATGGAACCCTCATGCTAGTGATTGGTGGCTTGCGAGCGCCCTTTCCATTGGCCTCCGCGACCAAGCCAGTAGCGGATAGCGGAAAGGCAGGTTGCATACGTATAGAAAAGTGCGCCCAACGGCAGCAGCAGAGCCCAGACCGGACGCAGCCGATAGAAGGTTACTGTTGGCAAGAATGACGCTGTCATCAGGCACCAGGCGGCCAATGCAAACGGCCACACGCGAAGATTGGCGGAGAACGTTAGCGTGAGAGGCAGCACAAAAGTCAAAATCATTCCGACGAATGTGGCGGCCAGCAATGTGGACGAGTATCGCAACTGTGTGAAAGCGGTACGCGCAATCATGTTGCGAATTTCTGAAAAGTTTTCGTACGATCGCAGGCTGTTGCTGGCGCGTGTAAGTCCCATCCAGACCGTTCCGCCAGATCTCTTCACCGCGCGTGCCAGTGCGCAATCGTCAATGATTTCGCTTCGAATTGCGGCCAGCCCGCCTGCTCGCGCCAGTGCTGCCCGCCGCAACAGGATGCAGCCCCCAGCGGCGCCAGCTGTTTTAGAATTGCGCTTAGCGATCCATTTCGGCGGATAGAGCATCAGGAAAAAATACAGAAATGGCGGGATCAGCATCCGTTCGGCAAGAGTCTCCGCTCGTAGCAAAACCATGAGCGACGTCAGATCCAGCTTCTCGGCTTCCGCGCGCGAAACCAGACGGCGCAAGGTATCGGGTGCGTGTACAACATCGGCATCCGTGAACCAATAGAACTCCGGAGCCGCGGCTGATGATTCATTCACGGCCGCATTCAGCGCCCACAACTTGCCAGTCCATCCGCCGATCAGTCCGGACGCAGAAATAACACGAACGTGAGAGGCCGCTTCCGCTTCAGTTGCCGCGCGATAAGCAAGCTCCGCGGTGCCGTCGCTGCTGTGGTCGTCGACGACTACCACTGAAAATTCGCCAGCATAATCCTGCGCAGCCAGCGCCTGCACGACGGCTTCAATCGAGGCGGCCTCGTTCCGTGCGGGTACGACCGCAGTTACGCGAGGCCATTGTGACGGAACAAGGAATTGCGCGCGATCGGAATCGAATTCCCATATTTGCCAGAAATTTCCCCACGCAAAAAACACCACGATCCAAATGAGGAACACCAGGAGCGAACCAAAAACTAGCATTGAGCGGGAGGCCCGTTACGCCAGGTCCTCGCTTCGAATCGGCAAACGTCGAATTCTTTTTTTCGTAAGCGCATAGATTGCGTTGCACACCGAAGCCGCGACGACGGGAAGCCCCGGCTCGCCTATTCCGGTAGGTTCTTCCTTGCTGGCAACAATATAAATTTCTGTTTTCGGAGTCTCGGCAATTCGCGGCATCTGATAGTTGTTAAAATTCGATTGCACCACGCGTCCACCTTCAATCGTGATCGCGTCGTGCAGCGCAGCAGACAATCCATAAATCGCGGCGCCTTCTACTTGCGCGCGAATTCCCTCAGGGTTCACGGGTCGGCCGCAATCCACGGCATAGAAAAGCCGATGAATTTTCACGCCACCATTCTTGACGCTGACGTCCGCCACCACCGCCGTATACGATTCGAACGAATAGTATCCGGCAATCCCTCGCGCAATTCCGGGCGGGACCGGCGACCCCCATCCGGCTTTTTCTGCCGCGAGCTTCAGTACGCCTTTGAGCCGCGCCGTATCCAAGGGTTTTCCTTCTTTCGGATTCGTAAAATCCGGTATTTTGCGGTCGCTACCGATCAGCCGCAGCCGGAATTCAAACGGGTCCGCTCCTGCTGCGGCCGCCAGCTCGTCCACGAAACATTCCACAACAAATCCGCTCGTCGAATGTTCAACTGAACGCCACCATGCGCGCGGCACACCGGACTTCGCCAGCGTGTACTCGACCCGATAATTTGGCGTCAGGTACGGAATAAATACCGCTGTCGCAAATTCCGAGTTTTCCGGATGCTCTTCGCCCTTTGCACTCCACATCGCGTCAATCGAGGTCGAAGTCTGGAAATGTTTCCAGGCAGCGAGCCCGCCTTTTTCGTCCAGCGCGCCCCAGAATCGGTGATACGAAGCCGGCCGGTAAAAATCGTGCTGCATATCGTCTTCGCGCGTCCACAACACCATCGCTGGCTTGCCAGTTACTTTTGAAATTTGTGCCGCTTCCATCACAAAGTCGCCCATGTAGCGTCGGCCAAAGCCGCCGCCCATCAGCGTGGTGTGAACGGTTATTTTGTCCTTGGGCAGTTTCGAAACGCCCGCAATCACATCCATCGCCCACTGCGGCGCTTGCGTGGGCACCCACGCTTCTGCACTGTCTGGTCGAATGTGCACAGTACAGTTCATCGGCTCCATCGTGGCGTGCGCAGCGAACGGAAACTCGTACGTCGCTTCCACTTTCTTGCCGGCTGCAGCAATGATCGAGTCTGCGTCACCATCATTACGAACCGTTTTCCCCGGCTTTACCGCATTGAGTAAAAATTGTTGCCGCAGCGTTTCGGAAGATTCGCTTGCATGTAGCCCGGGTTCCCACTCAACTTGCAGCGCTTTCCGCCCGTGCATGGCGGCCCACGAATTGTCGGCCACGATCGCTACTCCGCCAGCCGTAAATGCTCCTTGCCCCACCGGTTCAATCGCAAATACTTCGCGTACGCCTGCGACCGTCTTGGCTTTTGCGGCGTCAAATGATTTCACTTTTCCGCCAAACACCGGGCAGCGCGCGACGACCGCAAACTGCATTCCGTCCACGCGGGAGTCGATTCCGAATTTCGCGGTTCCGTCGGTTTTCGCACGCGCTTCCCACCGCGGCATACCGCGTCCCACAATCGTGAAATTATCCGAATTCTTCAGCGGCACCGTCTTCAAGTTTGGAATCGGCTGCTTCGCGGCATCCGCTGCCAGTTCGCCGTACGTCAGAAAATTCTTCCGCGAACCATGCAGTACGCCTCCATCCTGCGCCACACAAGTATTCGGATTCACATTCCAACGCGCCGCAGCGGCAGCCACCAGCATCTCTCTCGCCGCGGCTCCTGCCTGCCGCATCGGCAGCCAGCAACTGGAGACACTGCCGCTTCCTCCGGTTCCGTGATTGTAAATCTCAGGATTCGTAGGGGCTTGTTCGACCGCAACTGCTTTCCAGTCCACGCACAGTTCTTCCGCAAGAATCATCGGTACCGCCGTCATGATTCCTTGCCCCATTTCCGATTTCTCCAGAATCAAGGTCACGCGGTTATCCGGCGAGATGTGCACCCACGCGTTAAACGGATTGGGAGTTTTCTTTTCCTGTTCCTCGGAGGAACCATCTGCGGCCGCTGCGTTTATGCGGAATCCGATAAGCAGTCCGGTGCCGGCAACGGTTCCGATTTTCAGAAACTCGCGACGGTCTAGAATCAGCGTCGACATAAGGACCTCCTTTCTCAGCTTCGTAAATACAACTTGTTTGTCTCAGGGTTTGTAGAACAAACCCTGAACCCGGGATTTTTAGAGCGCGGCTTTGCGAAAAACTACGCGGACTTGCTTTGCGTGGACTGAATTTCCGCCGCGCGATGAATTGCCTTGCGGATGCGCTGGTAGGTGCCGCAACGGCAGATGTTTCCACTCATGAAATCGTCGATTTCAGCGTCGTTGGGGCTGGCTTTCTTCGCAAGCAAAGCCGCCGCCGACATGATCTGTCCGCACTGGCAATAGCCGCATTGCGGAACGTCAATTTCCACCCAGGCCTGCTGCACCGGATGAGTGCCATCCGCCGAAAGACCCTCGATGGTTGTGATTTTCTTCCCGGCGACCGCTGAAATTGGCGTGATGCACGACCGCGCCGCTTCGCCATTGATGTGTACCGTACACGCTCCGCACAGCGCCATTCCGCAGCCGAATTTCGTCCCGGTCATGTTCAACGTATCGCGCAGCACCCACAGCAGCGGCATCTGCGGGTCAACTTCCACCGATTGAGACTTTCCATTGAGCGTGAAACTGATAGCCATACAAACCTCCGCGCGAACAGAACACCGCCGTCCTCATCCTAACCCAACCCGCCTTATACGAAAACCCTCTACGAAAAGCTGCCACGAAAAGTCGCACCCAGCTTGCTAGCGCCGACGGTCT
>Ga0073928_10002117_pt1 | contig 35470 bp, 28 predicted proteins | sample PaiPotPPA55metaG_FD_76969 | JGI IMG/M metagenome (GOLD analysis project Ga0073928, IMG submission 76969) | Iron sulfur acid spring bacterial and archeal communities from Banff, Canada, to study Microbial Dark Matter (Phase II) - Paint Pots PPA... ... | reverse complement strand
TACAGAATCCCGATGGCGACACGCAGCAAAAGTATGTGCTGTTTGACGTGGAGGAGGCGCGCAAATATTCGATCGCCACCGGTTTCGGCGCCGAGCTGGCGCGGATCGGCGGCTGCTCGGAATGCCTGCAGGCCCCCGCCGGACAGACCGGTTTTTCGCCGGACGCCTCGCTCGAAGTTTCGCGCCTGGATCTTTTCGGCTTGGGCCACAGCCTGAGTTTTCGCGGGCAGGTTTCGACCTTGGAACAGCGCACCGTGCTCGCGTATACCGCGCCGCGCGTCCACAACAACGAAAAACTGACCCTGACCTTCACCGCCCTGTACGACAATAGCAAGGACGTGCGCACGTTCACGGCGCAGCGCGAGGAAGGCTCCGTGCAGCTTTCCGAAAAGCTCTCGAAGACCTACACGTTTCTTTACCGCTACACCTACCGGCACGTGACGGTGGATCAGGCTACGCTGAAAATTTCTTCCGAGCTGATTCCGCTTTTTTCGCAGCCGGACAAGGTGGGCGAGCTGTCGTGGAGCATGATCGAGGACCGGCGCGACGATCCTCTCGATACGCACAAGGGGATTTACACCACGATTGATCTGTCGGTGGCGCCCCGCGCGTTGGGAACGGAGTTGAATTTCGGCCGCATCCTGGTGCGCAACGCGACCTATCACCCCCTTGGCAAGAAGTACGTGCTGGCGCGCAGTACCAGCTTCGGCGTAGTGCATCCCCTGGGTGGCTCGGCTAATCCGGAGACTGCCATCCCGCTGCCGGAGCATTTCTTCTCCGGCGGCGCCAATTCCGATCGTGCATTTCCGGATTTCCAGGCAGGTCCGCGCGACACTTCGACCGGGTTCCCGTTGGGCGGCACCGCGCTACTCATGAATCAGACCGAGCTGCGCTTCCCCCTATTGGGCGAAAACGTCGGCGGAGTACTCTTTCACGATATGGGTAACGTCTTTAGCAACGTGTCGAATATATCGTTCCGCGTGGACCAGCACAACCTGTCGGATTTCGACTACATGGTGCACGCGGTCGGGTTCGGTGTGCGCTACCGTACGCCGATCGGGCCGGTGCGCGTGGACCTGGCGTACAGCATCAATCCGCCGCACTTCTTCGGTTTCAAGGGCACCTTTGCGGATCTGCTGAACGCCGGACCTAATCCATGCCAGTCGGAACCCTACAACTGCGTGCCGCAAAGCATCAGCCATTTTCAATTCTTCTTCTCGATAGGACAGACCTTCTGATGCGGCGCGCGATTTACTTGTGGATCTGTTGGGCGGCGCTGTGGGGGGGGGCGCAGGCGGAGATCCTCGATCGCATCGCCGTTTCGGTGGGCAATCGCGTGATCACGCAATCCGATGTGGACCGCGAAATCCGCATCACGGCGTTATTGAACGGAGATCAGCCGGACTTCAGTTCCGCAAACAAGCGCGCGACCGCGGAGCGCATGGTGGACCAGGCGCTGGTGCGCATCGAACTCGAAGCCAGCCGTTATCTGGTGCCCGCCCCCGAAGAAGCCGACGCGGCCTTGCAGGAGCTGCGCAGGCGGTTCCCGGACGCGCTGGCTTACCATCGTGCGCTGGCCGCGCATGGCGTGGACGAAGACGATTTGAAGGCGCGGCTGCTGTGGCAATTGACGCTGGTGCGGTTTGTCGGCGTGCGCTTCCGGCCGGGCATTCAGGTCGGCGACGAAGAGATTCGGAATTACTATAACGAGCACTTTCGCGGCGAGTCGGTGACGCTCGATGACGCGCGCGACCAGATCGAACAGATCCTGATCGGCCAGGCTGCCAATCAGCAGGCCGACGAATGGCTCAAGGAGGCGCGCAAACGTACCCGCATCGATTCTCACGAGGAGGCTTTTGAGTGAGCCGCGCACGGAAGCTCTGGATCGCGGCGGGTGGACTCGTGGCGCTGGTGCTGGCGCTGGCGCTCGCCATGGTCCTGGCGTTGCGCAGCGATTGGTTCCGCGAAAAAGTTCGCGAACGGATTATAACGGAAATCGAGCGATCGACCGGCGGCCGCGCGGAGATTGGCGCTTTTCACTATGACTGGAAACAAAGGCGCGTCTCGATCGATGACCTGGTCTTGCATGGCAGCGAGCCGTCAGACGCCCCGCCCCTGTTGCGCGCCGATTCGATTGCCGTCGGCATCAAAATTATTTCCATCCTGGAGCGCGCCATCGATATTCGTTATCTCGATGTGCGGCATCCGCAGGTATACCTGATCGTCTATGCGGACGGACGCACGAACATCCCCGCGCCCAAGATCAAGCGGCCGGGAAAAAGCACGATCGAGACGATTCTGGATTTGGCCATCGGGCGTTTCGACTTTGAGGACGGAAGCTTCGAGGTCGCCGGCCGCGGCAAGACGCCGTTCCATGCGGGCGGCCAAAACCTGCGCGCCGAATTCACCTACGAACGCCGGGGGCCGCGCTATCGCGGCGCGATTTCGGTCGCGCCCGCGGATTTTCAATGGGGCGCTTATCGGCCCTTGCCGCTGGACGTGACTCTAGCGCTCGCGTTTGAGAAAAATCGCGTCGAGGTGGCATCCGGGCGAATCGCCACGGCGCAATCGCAGGTCGAATTTTCAGGCGCGATCGACAGCCTGGCGGATCTCGCGGGCTCGTTCCAATACAAGGCGCGCGTGGCGCTGGCGGAAGTCATTCGCACACTCGTCGAGCGCACGGAGCTCGCGGGGCCGGTAACGTTGAACGGGAGCCTGCGTTTTCAGGGCGGGTTGGATTATCAGGCCAGTGGTTCGCTGCACGCCTCGCAAATTGTGTTCCATCCGGACCCGAATTTCACCCTGCGCGATCTCACCATGAATGGCGCATATCGTATCGACTCGCGCCGCATCGAAGTGACGGGACTGCGGCTGGAGGGCCTGGCCATGGCTTCGCTTACCTCCGCTCGCGGCCGCGGTCTGGAGCCGTTTCCCGTGAACGGCCGCATCGCATCGGTAGTGCTGCGGGCGAAAGGCCTCGAGGCGTCCGGTATCTCGCTCGCACTGCTTAGCGGGTCTTTCGAAGGCCAAACTCAGATCGCGGATTTCAAGCGAGTACACGTCGAAGGCGCAGTGGCTGGCTTCGATGTGCGGCAGTTCCTGCGCGTGTACAATGGCCAGAGCGTGCCGTGGGACGGAGCGGCCTCGGGGCCGGTTGCGGTAAATGTGTCGCTGGGGCACTCGGACACGCTGCATTTGACGGCACGCATGACCATCGCGCCCACTGGCGGCGGCGCGCCTGTGCATGGCTCGGTCGATGCTACTTACGACGCCGCCAGCGAAACGCTCGATTTGGGCAAATCGTTCCTGGCGTTGCCCGCGACCCGCGCGGATTTCGCCGGCGTGCTCGGGAAGCAACTGCGCGTCAACGCCTCGTCGAGCGACCTGGACGAGGTCCTTCCGGCGTTCAACGTTCAGACGCTGCCTGTCGCTCTGCGGAACGGGGAGGCGAAATTTGACGGCACTATTACGGGCAAACTGGACAATCCGCGCATTATGGGTCACGCTTCGGCCACCAACCTGGTATGGTCCGGGCGCGTGTTCGAGGCGCTTGCAGGGGATGTCGAGCTGAGCGCCGGCGGACTCAGCGTGCGCAACGGCAGTCTGCAGCGCGGCGCTCTGCACGCCCAAGCTTCCGGATCCCTCGGTATGCGCGACTGGAAGGTGGACGATGCCAGCGCGATCTCCGCCGCTGGCTCTATTCACAACGCTCCGATGGACGAGGTGCTGGCGGCTGTCCGCGCGAAGAATGTACCGCTCGAAGGCGCCGTCAGTGCCGATGGCAAAGTCGCCGGTACCATCGGCGATCCGCAGGTGGATGCGTCGTTCGCCATCCTGCACGGCGCGGTGGATGGCGAACCGTTCGACCGCTTCTCCGGTAAGCTCAATTACACCGGCAATACAGTGAGATTGACGGCCGCGCAGTTGGCCGCAGGCAAGCGCGAGGTCGCCTTCAACGCCAGCTACGAGCACCAGGCCTCCGCATTCGACCGGGGTCGCCTGGAGTTCAAGGTGGACAGCAACAGCATGCCGATCGAGCAGTTTCAAATCGTGCGCCGCCAAAACATCGATGTACAAGGCGCGGTCGAACTGCATGCCTCCGGTACGGTGGGAGTCGCGCCCCCCCCCCAGCCGGGCCAGCCGGCCTTTCATGTCGCCGCCTTGACTGCCGGCATCGAGGCGCGCGCGTGGAAGCTGAATGGCCAGCCACTCGGCAATGCAAGCGTGACCGTGGAGACCAAAGGCGGTGAACTGGCCGCGCGGCTGAAATCCGATCTGGCTGGCTCGGTCCTCGAAGGCGAAGGCCACTGGAGCCTGGCGGGCGATTATCCCGGCGGCGCGGACATCAAGTTCGGCAAGGTCGATCTGGCGCGCCTGCGTTCCCTGCTGCTTCCCGGCAAGCTACCGCGCAGTTTCCAGATGGTGGGGTCGTCGCAGGGCACGCTGGCGGTGACCGGTCCGGCGCTCCAGCCCGCGCAGTGGAAAGCCCTGCTGCGCGTGGCGTCGTTCGAGATCGGCCCCAGCGAACCCGTAGCTGGTAAGGAGCTGTCACTGCGCAATGCCGAGCCCATCGTCATCGCCATGGAGCGCGGCAACATCCAGGTGCAGAGCGCGCGCTTTCAGGGCCGCGCGACGGATCTGGCGCTCTCCGGCGTCATCCGCACGCAGCAGAAAACCGGACTGGATCTGCGCGTGAACGGCCGCTTCGACCTGGCCACGCTGCAGGATTTCAACCGCGATATCTATTCGTCCGGCATTGTGGAAACCAGCACTACGATTCGCGGATCGTTCGGCCAGCCGCTGGTGAATGGCCGGCTCGATATCAAAGACGCTACCTTCAACCTCGCCGACCTTCCGATCGGCATTTTCAAAGCGAACGGCGCAATTCTCTTTGACGCCAACCGCGCCACGATCCAGCGATTCAGCGGCGAAAGCGGCGGCGGCACCATGACGATTTCCGGCTTTGCCGGTTATAGCGGCGAAGGCCTGGCTTTCCGGCTGCACGCGGAGGCCCAGCAGGTGCGCGTGCGCTATCCCGAAGACTTCAGCACGGTGGCCAATGCATCGCTGAATCTGACCGGCACCAGCGATAGCAGCACTTTGTCGGGCGCTATCAGCGTATTGCGCAGCGGCTTCAATCCTCGCTCGGATTTCAGCTCGGTTCTGGCGAAATCGGCCGAGCCGGTGCGTACGCCGTCGGCGCAAACCGGCCTGATGGGCAACATGCATTTGGATGTCGAGATCGCCAGCGCGCCCGACACCACCTTCCAGAGTTCGCTGGGGCAGGGGCTGGAGGCCGAAGCCAACCTGCGGCTGCGCGGCACCGCCGCCAATCCATCGCTGCTGGGCCGCGTCGATATCACCCGCGGCCAGGTGGTTTTCTTCGGCACGCAGTTCACCGTGAATCAGGGATCGATCAATTTCTACAACCCGGTGAAGATCGAGCCGGTGCTGAACATCGACCTGGATACCAAGGCGCGCGGCGTGGACGTGATCCTGAACATATCAGGGCCTGTGAACAAATTGAATCTGACGCCGCGCTCCGATCCGCCGCTGCAATTTTCCGAGATCGTGGCGTTGTTGGCGACGGGCCGCTCGCCGGGCGATCCCAGCCTGCAAGTGGGCCAGGGAGCGCCGCAATCCTACCAGCAGTTGGGCGCCTCCGCGCTGCTGGGCCAGGCCATCGCCAGTCCCGTGACCGGGCGGTTGCAGCGCTTCTTCGGCGTCACGCGCGTGAAGATCGATCCCACGCTGACCGCGACTACCGGCCTGATCAACACGCCGCAAGCCCGCCTCACCGTCGAGCAACAGGTCACTCCGGAAATCACCTTCACCTACATCACGGACGTGACCAGCAGCAATCCGCTGATCGTCCAAGTGGAGTGGGCGTTCAGCCGGCGTTGGTCCGTGGTGGCGCTGCGCGATGAAAACGGATTGTTCGGAATGAACTTCGTCTACAAAAGGCGATTCAAGTAGCGCGCTGGCTATTGTTCGGCGGGCCCTTTGATCAGCTTGAGCTGCACGCTCTGCTTGCCGCTTGCCGCAATCTGCACGCTCTGCGCGAGCGACTCATAGGGCCGCAGAAAATCCGGATCGTAGAGCGCCGCGTTGGTGTCGACATGGTCCCACGCGTACAGCTTGTAGTCGCCGGGCGCGATGCCGCGCATGCGGAAACGTCCGCTGAGGCTGGTGTCCGCGAATTTCGCAAACATCTTCGGGCGCTGCGCATCGGCGGGCACCATGATCACTTGTGCGGACGCCGCCGGCTGCCCATCATCGTTTTCGACAGCGCCTTCGATTTCGCCGCCATTGGCGCTGAGGACGATCAGCAGCTTGCCTGCCGCCCCCGCTGTCAGATCAATCCCCGCTTGCGAAACTTCGCGATCGCCCATGCGCACGGTCTTCTGATAAAGGTCATCGGGCGCGGTCAGCACCACTTCATAGATGTCCGGTTCCAGGTTGCGGAAAGTGAACGAGCCATCCTGGCGGACCGGATGATCGCGTTCCGCTGCGCTGCGGCTCTTCGGTTCCAGGTCCACGCGGATCTGGGACAGGCGGGCCGTCGTCTGGCCCTCGATACGGATCTGTCCCGCCAGTTCGATGGGCGGCAGCAGGCGCAACTCGATGCCATCGAGATCGCCCCCCCCCGATTGCAGCGGCACCCGCGCGCTATAGCGTTGATCTCCGGCGGTGCACTGGGCCGTTAGAAAGAATGGTCCGGGAGGTATGCCCGGCAGATCGAATTTGCCGTCCTGCTCGCGCACTCCGGTGCGGTGGGACGACGATCCGTGCGCCGCGACGGTGGTCCAGCCAACCTCCAGGTCGTTGCAGCCGGGCGGCATGATCGCGCGCCCGCGCACGCTAGTGACGCGCGTGGCGTGCAGCGTCATATCGATGCCGCGCAACTGCCCGCCCGCGTTCAGTTCCAGCGCCGCGGCAGCCGCCGGATCGGAGGTCGCCGGATAGTAGGCGGATGCGTAAGCCTCCTCGGCGCGATCCTCGCCGCCGGCGCGCAGATAGTAGCGGCCGGGCTGCAGACCGAAGATGCGATACTCGCCCAGATCGTTCGTCGACCCGCCGCCGCGCTCCACCAGTTGCCGTCCGCTGCGGGTGTATTCGTAGGCCAGGGCGCTGACTCGCACCTGGATGGGGTCGCCGTCTTCATCGAGAATCCGCCCTGCGATGGCGCCCAGCGGCGTCAGGCGGAACACGATGTCGTGCTTTTCCTCGCCGGCTGCCAGCGAAAGCCGCACCACCGATCCCAGGCCATTCTTTTCGGCTCCGAAGCCGGAACGTTGCGCGGAGAGGATATACGAACCCGCTTCCAGATCCGCGAATGAGAAGCCGCCCGCTTCGCCGGTTACCGCATGCGTGGAACTGGTGCGCGTCAGGTTTACCAGCGTAACATGCGCTTTGCGCAAAGGCTCGCCGGTCACCGAATTCAGGACTTTGCCTTCCAGCAGGCACTTCTGCGGGGCCGCCGGCGGTGTTTGCGCACAAAGAAATGTGCAAAGCAGGAACGGAGTGATTCGTATCACCATCGGTTAGTCTACCGCGCCGCGCCGTACGCCTGCGCCGCTTCCCTTCCCTGGCCGGAAGCGCTATGGTGAGGATAGAGGCGCATGCGAGTGGCCAGCCAGAAAGCCAAGCCTTCCCGGATGAAGCGCTGCGTGAACTGCCGCGCGCACGATCGCGAGGCCGGGCATAAGCTGTGTACACTCTGCCTGCAGCGCATGCGCCGCAGCCAGGCGGATCGCCGCAAGCGCTGGCGGAAGGAAGGCCTGTGCATCTATTGCGGGCGCGCGCGGGAGAACGGCTTGACCTGTTGCGCCCGCTGCCGCGAGCAAAAGCGTTTGCGCAATGCGCGACGGGCGGGGTGAGTTGGCTATCGCTCGGCGCTTTGTAAGTCCAGGTTTACGCGCTCGCCGTTGATCAGCACGAAGCCCGAGTTTATGATCTGCTGGCCGGTGCAATCATACTGCTCGTAGCAGCGGAGGCTGCCGAGGCTGAAGATGAATTCGACCGCCTGGCCTGCGGGTTTGACCGTAGTGCTGAAGTCGATGCCGGCAAATTTGGGATCATCTTTGAAATAGTCCACTACGGGGCGGATCAAGTGCGCGATGTGCTCGTCGAAAGCCACGGCTGCGGCGCGGTATTGGGAACCCGGATCAGCGGACTTCAGCGTGGTGGTGAGCGAAAGCTGCAGATAAGCGCCTTGATGGAACTCGATGAAGACCGGCGGGGCATATCCGACGAAGTGCGCGGTCTTGTCCAGCTCGTGCACCAGCTTATCAAGCGTCGGCTGATTGACCTTTTGCAGCGCGTTGAGTGAATCCGGCGTCGGGGGCGGAGCAGCGGGAACAGCGGGGGCAACGGGCGCTGCGGACGCGGGGGCAGGAGGCGCCTGGGGAGGCGCAGCGGGCTGCTCTGGTTCCGGGTCCATCCCGGCCCAAAGATCGGCAGGCTCGCGATTAATGAATACCGAAGCTTCCGCCAGCGCCGTGGCTTGTCCGGCTTCGTCCTTGGCCGCGATCAGGCGCACCGCGGCGGCTTTCGGAATCACCAGCACCACGTTTTCCGGAAACTCGCCGCTGACGCCCAGCGTTTTCTTGCGGACGTGGTGCGAAATCTCCAACGCGAATCCCTGGATGCTCTCCTCGCTCTGCAATTGCGGCACCTCCGCCTGCAGGATAGGCAGCATGACGTCGGTGAAAGTGCGGCGGGCACGCTCCTCTTTTTTCATCTGCACCGCGGAGTAGGCGGCGTAGTAGTTGCCGAGAACTTCGACGACGGTCTCGTGGCCGTACTTGGCGAATTGAATCGAGCGCTGGTCGTGAGTCGCCTGCTGCTTCTCGTCCAGATCCAGCGTGCGGCTGAAATAAAACGGATACGGGAACTGGTGCGCGGCGATCGCGGAAGCCACTGCCTTCAATTGGGTCATGTGCTGCTGCTGCAATTCGCGCAGGGCGGGATCGCGGATTTCGGGGGGGGCGACCACCTGAGAAAACGCGATTGCGGCCAGCCATGTGCACGAGGCCATCACGCGGGCAGGAGTGCCCGCGAGCAGGCACGAGTGCCTGCGCCACTTAGTTCTTTGCATACGTCAAGCCCTTTTGCCGGTACGGCGGATCGGCGATGGCGCGAATGTAAGCGATGAGCGCATCGAGGTCCGCTTTGCCCAGTGTATATCCATAGGGCGGCATTTCGGGCGACTTGTTGAGGGCCGGACCGCCGTGACCGATGATAGCGGTAAGATCCGCATCGCTCATGGCGTTGAGCACCGCGCCTTCGGTGAAGGCGTGCGGCTTGGCGGTGAGATTATCGTGATTGGAAACGCGCTCCGCCGTCGATTCGGGATCGTGGCATCGCGCGCAGTAGCGGTCGTTGAGGACGCGGCCGAGAGTCTGCTGGTAGCCCAGCGCGATTTCGTCGAGATGCAGTTCGATGTTCTTGCCGGATTTATCGCGTGTGGCGGCCGTGATCTGGTAGCGTCCCGCGCCCCCCCCCAGCGTGACGGTTGTGGTGACCTGGCCATCGGCGCCGGTGAGCCCTTCGTCGGGAGTGGCGGATGCACCGCCCGCGGTGTGGAATGTCACCAGCGCTCCGGCCACCGGGCTGCCTTGCGCATCGTTGACCTGCACCACGACCGGCTGATCGAGAACCGTGCCGGCGCCAACCACCTGCTTGCCCCCGCTGACTTCGGTGAGGGCGGCGCCGTAGGCCTTCGCTGCAAGCGCGGGCGGCTTGGCGGGGCGCTGGCAGCCGGCCAGCAGCAGGCAGCCGATTGCGGTAATGAGGAAGCGACTCATTTCTTGACCACCTCCCGATTCTGTTTCATCAGGAACGCGGTGAGCGCGCGAGCGTCCGCATCACTCATGTGGTGCCCCGGCTCGATCGTTCCTGGACGCAGTGCTTGCGGATCTTTCAGCCAGTGGAAGATCCACGCCGCGCTGAGCCGCGCGCCCACCTGCGTCAAGGTGGGACCGATGTAGCCTTTGTCGCTTTGCGCATCAACGATGTGGCACGACTGGCACGCGTATTTCGAATAAAACAACTGCTTTCCGGCTTCGACGTCGGCGGCGGTGAACTTCGAGGCATCCAGATCGCCGGCGTCGAACGTGGGAGTCTGATACACCGTCATGATGTAATCGGCGATAGTTTCGGCTTCCGTGTCGGTCACGTTGAAGCGCGGCATGCGGCGGATGAGCGCGGGACGCAGCGTGTTGGGATTCTTCATGAAACTCACCAGCCAGCGACGCTGGACGGAACTGCCTTCCCAGGTCAAGTCGGGCGCCATGTCGCCGCCGCGCCCGTTGATGGCGTGGCAAGCGAAGCAATTCATGTCCGCCATGAGTTGGGCGGCTTTGCCCGCGGGGCGGTAGTGCGACTCCGGCGGACCAGCGGCGCGCAACGCAGCGGGCAGCGTTTGCGCGCGCTCGGTCTGCGCCAGCAGCGCCGTCACCAGCGCGTCGATCTGCGCCTGCGTGAAGGTGTATTGCGGCATCTTCGATCCGGGGAAAGTGTGCGGCTGGCGAATCTTAGCCGCCAGATAATCCGGCAGAGTGTGCGGCATCCCGGGAGCGAAGACCACCTTCGCGAGCGACTCGCTGCCCACCTGCGTCAGCTCCGGCGCGAAGTTGTCGGGCTTCTTGATGCCGTTGATCTCGTGGCACGAGGCGCAGCCACGCTCGGTCACCAGAGCTTTGCCGTGCGCGACCTGCGCGGGCGTAGCCGCATCGAGATGCACATTCGCCAGCAGATCGGAATCGGTCTTGGCTTCGAGGAAGCCGCGCAGCGGACCCAGCATCTTCTGATCGAAGCGGTAATGCGGCATCTTGGTGTCGGGAGCGTAAGTCTTCGGATTGCTCAGCCAATCGGCGAGCCACTCCGGCTTGACCTTGGAGCCGATGCGCGTCAGTTCCGGACCGACATCGCCGCCCACCACATTGCCGGCGGCGTTTGTTGTGGCGTGGCAGGAAGCGCAGAACGATTCGCCGTAGACACTGGCGCCTGCGGCTGCGTCACCCACGGGCGGTGGAGTCGCGATGTTCGGCGGAAGATACGGCGTGCTCTGCGACACCAGGAACGCGGAGATATCGCGCGCGTCGGCGTCGGAGAGCTGGAAATTGGGCATGGTGGCGGTGGCCGCGTAGGCTTGGGGATTCTTGAGCCAGGCGAACATCCATTCGCGCGTGGTCTTTTCGGCGATGTGCTCGAGCGCGGGCGCATCGGTCGCGGAAGTGAGGCGGCGGCCATCGGGGGTCTTCAGCACATGGCAGGAAACGCAATCGTAGCGAGCCAGCAGCTTGCGGCCCAGATTCAACTGCGGCGTGCCTTCGATCGAATTCCAATGGCACTGGCCGCAGCCCGACTCCAGATACCGCGCAGGCAGGATGGGTTGCTCCCACGCCAGCGTACTGCTGTGCGCCTCTTCGGCGCTGGTCGCCGGACCTTGGCCGCGATGGCAGAGCACGCATCCGAATTCGGTCAGCGCATGCGGAATCGGCGGATGCGGACGGAATGGCTGCGCGCTCACGTCGGAGAGGCTGGCTTCTTTCAAGCCCAAATGGCAGGTGCCGCAGCGATCGGTCACGCCCAGTTCCGGCATCCAGACCTGTTGCAATCCTCCCTGGTAGCGGCGCTGCAAGGTGGCCGCCTCGCCGCGTCCGCGAATTAGGCGAAGGTACTGGCGCTGGTACCGGGTCCATTCGCGGAAGCGGTCTTTGGCGGGGGCGATGGCCAGCGCGACCAGCAGGATCACGCTGAGCGTGCCAAAAGCACGCGCGCTATCGCCGAAAAGAAACTGCCACAGGGCTTGGAGTTTTGGTCGCATCGTTCAACTCCTCCAGGGCCACACCCACGCCCAGCCGGCGCCGCGGAAGAACGTGCCGATTACAGTGAGAATGCTGGCCTGGATCAGGAACCACGTCATGATCCAGTAAGACAGCGGCTTCGACACCAGCCAGCGGCGTAAGGGCGAGGTCGATTGGGGAGGGCTGGCGGCGAGCAGCATGAAGGCCGCAATGATGAGCGAAGGGATCAGCACGGCGTAGACGTGGAACATCAGCATGACTGCGGCGAACACCACCAGCACGCCGATGAAGATCTGCAGCCGCCGCTCGCGATTGCGCAGCCATACACCCTCGGATTCGATATTGATATTGAAGTAGGGGATCGCAATGAGCGCGATGATCACCATGGTGGGAATGAGCACGCCGGCCACGAACGGCGGGAAGTAGTGCAACAATTCCTGCAGCCCCAGAAAATACCAGGGCGCTTTGGCGGGATTGGGCGTGTGCATGGGATCGGCCAGCCCTTCGAGCGGCGCATCCCACAGGAGCGAAATAATCACCAGGGCGACGGCCAGGATCTCGATCGCCACGGCGGCGCGAAACAGGCCTTCGGGGAAGGTCATCACCAGCTCGTCGTCTTCGGTCTTGACATGCGGCGACGTGCGGCGAGTGACAAACGCTACGCGCACCGGCGAGCGGCGGCTATCGGAATCGAATTGCGCGGCGAATTTCGGCTTGGATTCACTCATTGAGATTCCTTGTGGCCGGTGTATAGGCCGCCATCTTTGCGGATGCGCCAGAAATGCACGGCGACGAGCAGAACGGCGGTCACCGGCAGGATCACGCAGTGCAGCACGTAGAAGCGCAGCAGGGCGTTGGCATTGACCGTATTGCCGCCCAGCATCATGAAGCGAAACTTTTGGCCCAGCAGCGGCACGGCGGACATGATATTGGAGCCAACCGTGATGGCCCAATAAGCCAACTGATCCCAGGGCAGCAGGTAGCCGGTGTAACTCAGCAGCAGGGTGACGATCAGCAGCACCACGCCTATGACCCAGTTAAACTCGCGAGAAGCCCGGTACGCGCCGCGATAAAACACCTTGAACATGTGGGCGAACACGAGGAACACCATGGTGTGCGCGGACCATCGGTGCAGATTGCGCAGGAAGACGCCGGTCGAGACGACGAACTGCAGGTCCTTCATGTCGGTGTAGGCTTGCGGCACGGACGGATGGTAATAGAGCATCAGCAGGATGCCGGTCACCACCAGAATCAGGAAGGTGCCGAAGGTGAGCGTGCCAAGGTACCAGGTGACGCTGAAATCGAGCGCGCGCTTGCGGGCTTTGACGGAAGCCAGGTGCAGGAAGACGTTCGACTGGATGGCCATGGCGCGGCGCAAATTGTTGGGCCCGCTGCCGCCGCGGAAGACGGAGCGCCAGATGCGGGTGTCGCGGATATCTTGGATGGTCATCTCAGTGTGCCTCGTGGCGCAGGCACTCTTGCCTGCCGCGCCGAGACTCTTCTCGGCGCAAACTAAATTTTCTGCGCATCATGTCCTCAGATACTGCTTGGGTGGGATCACCGTACCGCGATCCACCAGCAGCTCCCCTTCATCGCTAAGCCAGACCTTCAGCCAAGGCAAGCCCTTCGGCGCGGGGCCCTCGAGCTTGGCCCCCTGCTCACTGAACTTGCTGCCATGGCACGGGCAGGCGATGATGCCGAGGTCGGCGTTCCACACCGTGAGACAGCCGAGATGCGTACACGTGGCCGACAGCGCGTAGAAGCCCTCCGGGCCGTGCACGATGTAGATACCGGCTTGCAAGTCCTGCGTGACCGAACCGCGGGGATAGCGCTCCGGCTTGCCTGCGTTGGCAATGGGCGATGGCTCGTAGAGCACGTTCGGCGAAAGATACGAATATCCGAACACCGCCGCTCCGGCGCAGCACACACCCACCGCGCCCACGCCTATCTTGATGAAAGCGTCGCGGCGGCTGGGTTGGGTTTTGTCGTCTTCTGCCATTCGGGTTCCCTCAAACTATAAGCTTCCATGGTGATCACGCTGACCGGACAGCGCTCGGCGCACAGGCCGCAGCGGATGCACCGCGTTTCGTCCTTCAACATGGCCGAGCCGGTAATCACACCCAGCTCTTCGGCGGCCACGTCATCTAATTCCACGTGATAAAGCTTTTCATCCTGCCGGACCTGCTCGAGCACTTCCGGCGAAAATTCGATGTCGGAGAGCGGCACTAGCCGCAAGCACTCTTCCGGGCAAATGTCCACGCAGCCGCCGCACAAAATGCATTGCGAGCCATCCGGCTGATTGCCTTCGAAGACCGTGTTGATCCAGCAGCGCAGGCAGCGGCGGGCTTCGGCCATGGCGGCGCGCTCGTCGAAGCCGATCTCGACTTCCGTGATGCCCATACGGCGGTCGAGCGGTAGCATGGGCACTGGCTCGCGCTCGAGATTCATGAAGTCGGAGAACATTTTGTGGTGGTCGAGCACTTCCACCTGAATCTCCGGATCGGGCCGGCGGCGGCCGGTGAGGTGCTCGTCGATGGCGGTAGCGATGCGCTTGCCGTCGCCCACGCTGTCGATAATCAGGCGCGGCCCGAAGACGCAGTCGCCGCCGGCAAAGACGCCAGCGGCGGAAGTCATCAGGGTCTCGCGGTCGGCTACAATCAGGCCGCGCGGCGAGACGCGCACACCGTCCTCTGGGGTCAGAAAATCCAGATTGGGCGCCTGCCCGATCGCCAGGATCACGGTGTCGCAGTCGATGACGGATTCGCTGTTTTCGTAGAACGCCGGATTAAACCGTCCGGTCGGATCGAAAACATATTTGGTATTCAATGTTTCGAGGCCGATCACCTTGCCGTCCCGCCCCAGCACGCGGTGCGGGCCGCGGCCATCGTGCATGACAATCCCTTCGGTCTCGGCTTCTTCGATTTCTTCCAGCGCGGCTGGCATTTCGTGGCGCTTTTCCAGGCAGACGATCGATACTGCCCGTGCACCGAGGCGGAGCGCGGAAAGCGAGACGTCCACCATTTCGTGAGCGGCCACGGCGGCCAGGTTCTCATCGCTCGGCACGGCTTCCCCGGGCGCGGCGGCGTGCTGCCGCAAGACTTCGCGTGCCGCCGAGCGGGCCACGTCCATGGCCACGTTGCCGCCGCCGATCACCACCACCTTCTGGCCAATGGTGAAGCGGTAGCCGAGGTTGGCGTTGAGCAGGAACTCGATGCCTTTGTGGACGCCGTCAAGATCCACGCCGGGGATCGAGAGATCGCGGCTGCGATGCGCGCCAACCGCGATGACTACCGCGGCAAATCCCTGCCGGCGCAATTCGGCGATGGTGAAGTTTCTGCCCGCGGCGTGATTCAGCTTGAGCGTGATGTCTCCGGCTTCGAGGATCTCGCGCACTTGCGCCTCGACCACGCTGCGCGGCAGGCGGTACTCAGGGATGCCCAGCTTGAGCATGCCGCCGGCCACCGGCGCGGCTTCGAAAATCGTCACCGGGTAGCCCATCAGCCCGAGGTCATGTGCGGCGGAAAGTCCCACCGGGCCGCTGCCCACCACCGCGATGCGATGCGGCTGCGGCGCGCCCCGTGGCCGATCGATGCGCAGCGGGTGGCGCGACTCCGGCCCATAGCGCTCGGTCAGCAAGCGCTTGAGCGCGCGGATCTGGATGGGCTTATCCACCGCACCGCGCCGGCAGGCCGTCTCGCAGGGATGCGCGCAGACCCGGCCGCAGATGCTGGCCATCGGGTTCGGATCGCGGGCGTAGCGATACGCCTCCTCGAAGCGACCTTCGGCGATCAGCGCGACATACCGGCCGGCGTTGGTGCCCGCCGGACACGCCATCATGCAGGGGAAGTTGCTGTCCAGCCAGGCGCGGTCGACTTTCTTGTCGCGGAAGCGGTTCAGCATGGCTTATCGGATGGCGCAGGAACCCTTGCCTGCTCGCGGGCACTCCTGCCCGCGCGCGGCACTCGTACGCTGCATGGCTCCGGCCCTCCCACTCCCCAACGTGGCTGGACAGCTATTAAGTCTCTGGCGCCAAAAGACGGCGTCAGGCGGCGACAGGAGCGTCGCCGCAGCAGGCAAGAGTGCCTGCGCCACGATGCGCTCGCGCGTCATTTGGACAGCGTGAAATCCGCGGTGGCCGCGCCGCTCACCGTTACCGGCTTGGACTGGTTCTTCATGCCCTCGTGCCACGCGACTACCGTGTAGCTCCCGTCGGGAACATCGGCAATCTTGTAGTTGCCCTCGGCATCGGTCTCGGCGAAATAGGGCGTCGGCGACACCACGATATACCCCGACATCTCCGGATGCACGTTGCACAGCAGCGGCGCCACGCCTGGCGTATCGAACTTCCACGCGCGCTTTTCACCGGAAGGCCACGTGCCCATATTGTGGCTCAGCTTCTTGTTGCCGCTGATGGAAGGCCAGAAAATGTTGTGCGCCACTTTGTCGCTGTTCAGGAATTCGACCGTCGAGCCCACCTGCACCGCCATGATATGCGGCACAAACAGCAACTGCTTCTGGTCCATCACGTAATGCTTGGTTGGCGCCGGGAATGTCTTGCCGGCGATGGCATCTACGTAAACTACAGACGCCCCCTTTCCAGCGGTGACCTTGCCGCTGATGGTTCCGGCATAAACGGCCGCAACTGCGGCCAGAAATAGAGATGCGAGTCGTTTCATCATCTGTTCGGTTCTCCTGACTAACAATATTAGTACACAAACTCGGTGGCCACCACGAAGGTATTCACGCGAAATGGATTCAGCGCCATCTGCGCGCCGGTGGCCGGGTCGGTGGCTACCAGCACGGTCTGCTTCGGGCGGAACTGATACTCCATCGAAACCTTCACGTTGGGCCGGATGAGGAACTGCACGCCCGGCGTGTAGCGGTTGCGCGTCGAGCGCAACGGTCCGAAATACGAAGTGCCTCCCGCCAAGGCCAGGCCGTTGATACGGTCGGCGGTCGAGTTGACAGTGTCGTAGCGGCCAATGAGCATGATCCACGGAAGCACCAGGTAATCGGCCTCCAGGAATCCGCCATTGAACTTGGCCGGCACGCTGTTGATGAACGATACCGGCGGCGGGCTGGATGGCGACAGGGGCAACGGGATCAGGGCGCCGGACGCATCCACTGGAAGCAGGTTGTTATCGCGCCCGTACATGTACAGGCCAAACAGGTTGAAGGTGCGGTAATTGAAGCTGAAATCGCCGCCCGCGCGATAGAACGGCTCGCGCGCGTAGAGCAACTGGGGCGTGCCATCGGGCAACGCACCGGCTACGCCTTGTTGCGCATTGCCGTGAAAGTAGAACCCGCCCAGGTTCAGATACGTGTGGTCGCGCGGGCCGGTCGAGCCCGCCGCCTGTATCGAGCGGCGGCTTTCCGGATCGCGCTCCATGTTGAAGCGGTAGGAGAAGCGCGCGTAGACATCTTTGGTGTTGGAATCCGAGCCGAAGCCCACGCCGCCATTCGCGCTGCCCGTGGCAGAACCGACGTAAGGGCTGGCATTCGACGATTGGCTGATGCCGCTGGTGTTCTGATCGATGATGGCCACCGAGTAGTGATAGCCGCCATACAGGTGACCGCCGCTGAATTCGATGCCCTTGGCCGCGCCCGCGAACGTGAAACTGTTCGCCACGTTCTGCTGCAGCCGTACCAGGGAATTCACCGCGCCGATGTTGGCTTCCGAATAAATATCGTACGGGCTGATGTTGATGCTGCGCGCCTGGGTGAAAGGCAGGTCCAATTCGAACTGCCCCAAGCGCACGCTGAGCAAATCGGTCGGCAGCTTGACCAGCCGGCCCAGGTTGACGTATTTCACGTAACCGTCGCCCAAACCGCCCGCGCCGTTATCGCCCGAGACGCTGATGTCGTCATCCACCCAGAAGGCGATATCCCCGCCGAAGTTGCCGGCGGTGAAGATGCTGAAAAAGCCGGTTTCGAAATCGGTGTTGGGGATGAACTGCGGCACCTGGCCCGGCGTGAGCTGATTGAACTGCGTGCGGTTCGCTCCCGTGAATTGGAAGAAATTGTTCATGCGCAGGCCGATGGGCGGCATGCCGGGAATCGTCCCGGGCCACACGCTATGCGGCCAGACATCTTTTTGCGCGGGCGCTCCCAACATCACCGGCGGTACCTTCAGAAAAGTCTCGTCATCCTTCGGAAATTTGAATCCGGCATCTTTGAACGCCTTGCCGAAGTCGTTCAGCTTCGGAAAATCCAGATGGCAGGTCGTGCACGACGTGCCATACTGCCGGGAGAACGCGGGGATGGCATAGCTATTCGTGCTGATAGTCGGAAGAAGAAAAGGGACGGCTAGAATCGAAGCCGGTATCAACAGTTCGGGCAATCGGCGTAGTCTCAGGGGACACCTCCTCAAGTGATGTTATTACAAAATTGGGTAGTGCTGGCACTTCGCATGCCAATCTCGGATCGTTTTGTTTTGAAGGATTTGCAGGCTGAATCGGCCCTGGATGGGTGAAACACCGCATGCGCGTGATTGGCGTGGGGCAAAGCGCGCAGCACCGAAAAGACTGCGCGAACTTTGCGCAATCTGCCCCGTCTTTGGTTTGATCGGCGTGCATCGGCGGTTCCAGGTTCTGGTTCATACTACGGCCGCCCGAGCGCGTACCAGAAAACGAAATCGGTCATGGGCGGCGCGATACCCAGCGCGCGCATGCGGGCGGCGTTCTGCCCGCGGTGATGCTCGCCGTGCGTGATGGCTTGCAGCATCAGCACGCCGGCGGGCGCATCGAATGGGCCTTGCGGACCGCGCGGCAAGCGGATCATCTTATCGAGATCCACGGTGGCTAAAGTCGTCGACAGGCTCTCATTGGCCTGCCGCATCGCGGCGGCCAGTTCTTCCCCTTCGCGTTCCGGGGCGGGGGCGAAGCTGGGTATCTCGCCGCGCGCCAGCGTTTGCAGCATATTCGAGGCGGTCAGCATATGATTCAGGCGCTTGCGAATCTCGCCGTCTTCCAGCAGCGCGGCGTTGGCCCGCAGCGCTTTCCAGTGCTCTTCGTCCGCCCAAACCTGATGCCGTGCGAGTTCGTTCAGAAGCTGGATGTCCATGGGATTACTTTACTCCAAACCGGAGGTCGTGGCGTAGCACCTGCCCGCCCCGATGCGGTAAAATTTAGCGAAGACGTTATGGACAGCCTCTACAACCATGCGGTCGAACTGGCGGCGCCTGTATTCTTCGCCCTCATCGCTCTGGAACTCATCCTGGATCGGGTGAAGCGCACGCGCTACTACCACCTGGGCGACGCCATCAACAGCCTGAGCTGCGGCGTGGTAAGCAACGGTATGCACGTGTTCTTCCTGTTCCTGGGGCTGTTCAGTTATGAATGGGTGCTGCGGCGCGCGCCCGTCCACTTGCCTGACAATCGTTGGGAAACGTGGGTGTTCGCTTTCTTCTTTTACGATCTCTGCTACTACTGGTATCACCGCTCCGGCCACACCATCGGAGTTTTTTGGGCTTCGCACGTGGTGCATCATCAGAGCGAAGAGTTCAACCTGACCACCGCGCTGCGCCAGCCGGGCACCGCCTCCTTCCTCAATTGGATTTTTTATCTGCCTATGGCGCTGTCGGGTGTGCCGGTCAAGGTTCTAGCCATGGTGGGCATTATCCAGCTTTTCTACCAGTTCTGGCCGCACACGCGCTTGATTGGCCGCATGGGTTTTCTCGACCGCTGGATTCAGACGCCATCCAACCATCGCGTGCACCACGCCCAGAATGACATCTACCTCGATAAGAACTACGTCGGCGTGTTTCTGATTTGGGACCACCTATTCGGCAGCTTTCAGGAAGAGCTCGACGAGGAGCCGTGCATCTACGGCATCCGAGGCCAATTACACAGTTGGAACCCGGTGTGGGCCAATCTGCATTACTACTGGGCGATGGCCAAAGACGCCTGGTACGCGCAGTCGTGGTGGGACAAGCTGAAGGTGTGGTTCGCGCCGCCGGGGTGGCGTCCGGCTGATGTGGCGGCGCGCTTCCCCAAGCGCCCCTATGACCCGCGCATCGATTTCGTGAAGTTCGACCCGCAGCGCAGCGTGGCGCTCGGCATCTACGGGCTGGTGCAATTCGTCCTGCTGACCTTCGCTGACCTGCATTTTCTGAAGCTGCTGCCCAACCAAGGCGCAGCGCTGAACGTCGCCTACTTCGTTTTCATCCTGGGCAGCCTGGTGTCGATCGGCGGCGTGCTCGAGAACCGGCGCGAGTTCCTGATCGCCGAGGCGGCTCGGCTCACCGCAATCGCGCTTGCGGTGCTGATGCTGGGCCAATGGTTCGGCGGTGTGCGCGATGTACGCATCGTAGCGGCGATTGTTTCGTTCCAGGCGCTGTCGCTGGTCTCGCTGTGGCTGGCCGCCCGCGTGAAGGTGCGGCAACCCGCGGCCGTGGCGGCGGCGTAAATCTGACCGGCTGGGATCGCAACCTGAAATTCGCACGAAGACCAGCAAGCCCCAGTGTGATACGGTTGGCTCTTCTCGGCCCGGAATGTCCGTCAGCTCGCGGGGGCGCGAGCACCAGAGGTAACCCCATCGCCGTCCAGCGGGCCAACGCCGCCCGCCGCCTTTCGTTTTGTCCTCCTTGGTGCTAAACCTGTACCGCTGCTCGGCCGAAGTAGATATTATGAACTTAGGGGACAACAGCGCATTGACGCTCCAGTTACTTGACCACGCGGACGCGGTTCGTCGAGAAGTCGCCCCCCGCATTGCCCTGAAACGAAAGTCCGAACTCGGCCAGTTTATGACGCCCGCCCCGGTCGCGCGTTTCATGGCATCGCTATTTCCGCCCGCGACGCTACAAACCTGCCGGTTGCTCGATGCCGGCGCGGGCGTCGGCGCGCTTACGTGTGCGTTCCTCGATCGCTGGACCTCCGGTGCTGACCTCAATTTCGGCCGTGTGGAAGCGGAGGCCCATGAAATCGACAGCGCCCTCCTAGCGCACCTTGAAGAGGCGCTGGCGAACTACGCCCGGCGCTTGCCGTTCACCTACAAAATTTTCTCCGGCGATTTCATTTTGGAAGCGGCCTGCCGGCGCATGCAGACGTCCGCTCACTTTACACACGCCATTCTCAATCCACCCTACAAGAAGATCAACAGCGCATCCCAACACCGCCTGATCCTGCGACATGCCGGCATCGAGACCGTTAACCTCTACTCCGCTTTTGTTGGCCTCACCATCACATTGATGGCGCCCGGCGGCCAAGTCGTGGCCATCATCCCGCGGAGTTTTTGCAACGGCCCCTATTATCGCCCGTTCCGGAGATTTCTCTTGAGGCATGCCGCGCTCAGGCACATTCACCTATTTGGGTCGCGGACCAATGCCTTCAAGGATGACGACGTATTGCAGGAGAACGTCATCCTTCGGCTTGAGCGCGCCGCCGCACAAGGCGACGTAACAGTCTCGAATTCTACGGACGACAAGCTCGCCGACCTCACTACCCACCGCCACCCGTTCGAGCGCATCGTGTTTCCCGACGATCCGGAGCAATTCATTCATGTGCCGACTTCTCCGGATCGCAACGCCATCGAGCTATCCCCGGCCATTCGCTATTCCCTCGATGAAATCGGCATCGGCGTATCCACTGGTCCGGTCGTCGACTTCCGCCTGCAGGAGCACATCCTACAGTTGCCCGGCGAAGGAGCCGTCCCCCTGCTGTATGCCGGGCATTTCATTGGCAACACCACAGAATGGCCGAAGGACGGTATCAAGCGTGGCAACGCCATAAAGCGCAACGCCGCCACGGAACGATGGCTCTACCCGAACGGCTTTTACACAGTCGCCCGGCGTTTCTCATCGAAAGAAGAACGTCGCCGCATCGTTGCCAGCGTGGTCAAGCCGGAGACTTTCCCCAACGCGCCCATGCTCGGTTTCGAAAACCATCTGAACGTTTTCCACGAGGACAAGCACGGCTTGCCGGAGACTATTGCCCACGGCCTCGCTGCGTTTCTCAACACGACGGCTGTGGATGAGCACTTCCGCCGTTTCAACGGGCACACGCAGGTCAACGCGACCGATCTCCGTTTGATGAAATACCCGAGCCGTGGGGCGCTGAACGCCCTTGGAAAGTGGGCGCGTTCGCAAAACGACTTGACACAGGACATGCTTGACGATCAATTAAATAGCTTCGCCGGATGAGCCACCCGCATATCGACAGCGCACAGCAAATTCTGATTGCCCTCGGCTTGCCCCGCGCGCAGCGGAATGAGCGTTCCGCCGTCTGTCTTCTCGCTTTGCTCGATCTTCGGCCACGCCGGACCTGGGCCGAGGCGCAGAACCCGCTTATGGGGATCACGCCCATTATGGATTGGGCGCGTAAAACACTACAAGAAAAAATATGCCCCTAACACCCGCGAGACCGTACGGCGCCAGACCATGCACCAGTTTGTCGATGCCGCTATTGCCCTCTATAATCCGGACAAGCCCGACCGGGCCGTGAACAGCCCCGCCGCTGTCTACCAGATCGAACCTTCAACACTCGCCTTGCTGCGCACCTTTGACACCGGTGCGTGGCACGACAACTTGACGGCTTATCTTGCACAGCGCCAGACGCTCGCCTCGCAATACGCCAAAGAGCGCAAGCGAAAGCTCATTCCCGTGCAGATTGCGCCCGGCCAGGAAATCGCTCTCAGCCCAGGCGAGCACAGCGAGCTGATACGGGCTATCATCGAAGAGTTCGGCGCGCGCTTCGTTCCCGGCGGCTTGCTGATATACGCCGGCGACACCGGCGACAAGTGGGGTTACTTCGATGCGCCATTACTCGCCAGGCTCGGGGTCAGGGTCGACGCCCACGGCAAAATGCCAGATGTTGTCTTATACTATCCCGAAAGAGGCTGGCTCGTATTGGTGGAGTCCGTCACTAGCCACGGCCCGGTAGACGGCAAACGGCACGCCGAGCTGGGCAGGCTCTTTGCCGGTTCAACGGCAGGACTTGTTTACGTGACCGCTTTTCCCAACCGCACGACCATGAGCCGTTTCCTTGGCGAAATCGCGTGGGAAACCGAGGTATGGGTCGCCGATGCGCCGTCACACCTCATCCATTTCAACGGCGAGCGATTTCTGGGCCCCTACACATCTTCGATGAGTTATGCTTGACTGACTTGGCACCAATCAGGGAGAGCTTGCTAACCCGTCTCCAAGCCAATGAACTTCTCTCGTCATCTTCGCGGACGCAACCGCTACTGCGAGCTTTGGCGCGAGGGACGGGGAGTATCGGAGGTGTCGCGTACCTCCGGGCGGCAAGGGAGTTGCGCGTCTGCTGATCGAGTGGATCGCAATGTCGTGCGCGCCCAGCGACCGCCGCACGTCCTCACACGTTGTCACAGCGAGGCAAGAATCTCCAGGCGCCGCAGGACAATGTTGATCCGGGACTGGCTCGCTGCGTCCGGAAGCAGGTACCCCGGCAGAGCATCTAGGAAGGCAGGCGTCGCGAGGACGCGCTCGATCTCCGCATGCAGGTAGGCACTGAGTTCGGCCGGTCCTGCCTGTACCTCACGAATCAGCTCAGCGCGGCCATCGACCACGGCAACCAAATCTTCCAGATCACGGCTTCCGAGCAGGTCCCCCTTCCCTCGGCTTCTGAATGCCTCGAACTTCGTCGCAACGAAGAACGGCGCGGTGAGGATGCGGATTTCGAGATCCTCGGCGAGCAGCCGCGTGACCGGCGATTGCATGGCCGCTCGATACCAACGATTTGAAAATCCGAGGATCTTCTCATCCAGCGGCATGATATCGAGGATCGTCGCATCATGCACCCACCGGCACAACGGCGCCTCTTCTCTCGTGTCTTCTAGGAATCCGAGCGCACGCAGGCGCTCACCAAACGCGGTATATTCCTGATACGAAGTGATCTCAACGATGGCGTCGATATCCAAAGTAACTCGCGGACTGGCGGCGGCAGCGTCCGTGATGAGGAGGCCCGTAACGGCGCCTCCGACGAACACGATCTCTCCGAGCAGCGGCCGCACAAGCCGCGCTGCCGTGATCAACAGCTCACGATTTGCGTCGTGCATGCGCCTCCGCGAGCCGCCGGCACAACTCGATTGCGGCTGTCTTCCGTTCTCGAGCACGTCCGTCCCGCAGCGCATCGGCGAGCGCCAAGTACTCATAAAAGGCTGCGTCACGCAACGCTGCGATGGGGGCGGTTCGGTAGAGCGGCTCAAAAGCGACACCCCGCACGGCGCCTTGGTCGTAGGGCCACACGGGAATCGCATCACTACCCTGCACGATAATGCTGCGTAATGGCTCTGCCCCATACGACGTCGGCACCCCGCGCGTGAGCTCTCCCCGTACCGGTGGAAAGACGTACTTCAGTCCGTGGAGCAGGAATTCTTCGAGGGCCGTAAAGTTCGGACGGTTTTTCATTTGAGGGCCGTGGAGCAAGTGGCTCTGCTGCGCGCGCTGCACCGACGCATGTACCTCGGAGGGGCTCATTACCAACTCCACTGCGAGTTGAGAATACGGCGCGCGATCGGCGCCGGAGGCGGCGATTTTCAGCGCGACATATACGTCCTGGGGTTTCAGGGCCATCCCCTATATTCTAAATTCGCGAATCGCGAATTGCAAATACTAGAAGGCGCATGCCCGCGTCAAGCCCAGGTAATCAGCCCCGGCACAAATCGCGCTGTCAAATCCGGGTGGTGAGGCAATACGCGAATGGTGTATCCCTGCAGCCCGCTCCGTGGGCACGGGACGCCCGCCGCCTCGAAAAGCTGGGAGCCGTTGGCGGCCGTGGCTTCGTGGCGCATGGCGAAGCCGCACGGCTGAATGATTTCGCCCCCCGCGTCGAGTGGCCCTAAGTACAGCTCCACGGATACATCCGCGGGAGTTAGGGCGCCCAGGTGGAGTTGGGCGCGCACCGTGATGGTGTCGCCGACTTTGGCGTCGGGGGGCGGGCCGTCGGATAGCGTGTCGACTCTCACGTTCTGCCATTCCGAGCGCACCTTGCACATCCAGGCGGCCAACGCTCGCGCGCCGGCTGCGGAATCGGCTTCCAGCTTAGCGAAACGATCGGCGCACGGCAGATAGAAGCGCTCGGTGTATTCGCGCACCATGCGGTGGGTGTTGAAGAAATAGCAGAGATTCTTGAGCGAGCCCTTCATGGCTGCGATCCAGCGGCGGGGCAGGTGGTCGGCGCCCCGCTCATAAAACGTGGGCGCCACGTCGCGTTCCAGCAGATCGTAAAGTGCTTCGGCTTCGACCTGGTCCTGCTGAGCGGGGTCGGCGTAGTCTTCGCCCTTGCCGATGGCCCAACCGATAATTTCGGATTCGGGGCGGGGCGCCCGCCAGGCTTCGTCCCACCAGCCATCCAGCGTGCTGAGGTTGAGAGCGCCGTTGGCGGCGGCTTTCATGCCGCTGGTGCCACTGGCTTCTTGAGGACGCAGCGGGGTATTGAGCCAAATGTCGCACCCCTGGACCAGGTATCGGGCGACGGCCACATCGTAATCCTCGATGAACACGATCCGCCGCCGGAAGGCGGGATCGCGGGCGAGTGCGACGATTTTCTGAATGAGCTCTTTGCCGGGGGCGTCGCGTGGATGAGCCTTGCCCGCGTAAATGATCTGCACGGGACGCTGTGGATCGTTCAGAATACGGGCGAAGCGCTCGGGATCCCGCAGCAGCAGCGTGGCGCGCTTATAAGTGGCGGAGCGGCGGGCGAAGCCTATGGTGAGCGCTTCCGGGTCGAGAACCTCTTCGGCGGCGGAGATCTCGAACTGCGGTGCGCCGCGGCGTTTTAATTGCTCGTACAGCCTGCGGCGAGTGAACGCGACCAGGCGCTCGCGCCGCCGCTCGTGCGTGCGCCACAGCTCCTCGGCGGGAATGGAGTCGACGCGCTGCCACGAGTCGCCATTAGCCGTCTCCCGCCATTGCGGCCCGAGGTACCGGTCGTAGAGCTGGTTCATCTCGTTGGAAATCCAGGAGCGGAAATGCACGCCGTTAGTCACGCTGCCGACAGGGACTTCCCCCACCGGCACCCCCGGCCAGATGGATTGCCACATGCGGCGGGCCACTTCGCCGTGCAGCTTGCTGACGCCGTTCGAGGAGGCGGTCAGTCGCATGGCGAGCACCGTCATGCAGAAGGACTCGCGATCGTCGTTGGCGTTGCGCCGGCCCAGCGCCAGGAAGTCGTGGCGGGAAATGCTCAGCGAGCGGGCGTATTCGGTGAAATACCGGTCCATCAGGTCGGGCGCGAAGTAGTCGTGGCCCGCCTCGACGGGCGTGTGGCCGGTGAACACCAGGCTGGGAGAGGCCAGCTCGCGCGCTTCGGCAAACGTCAGCCTGTAGCGCTCAATAAGGCGGCGCACGTGTTCGAGCGAGAGGAACGCGGAGTGGCCCTCGTTCATGTGATAGACGGTGGGGGTCACGCCTGCCGCCTGCAGCGCCCGATACCCGCCGATGCCCAGCAGGATCTCCTGCTGGATGCGCATTTCATTGTCGCCGCCGTAGAGCTGGTCGGTGATGTCGCGGTCGGCGGGGCTGTTTTGCGGAACGTTGGCATCGAGCAGGTAGAGCGGCACGCGGCCGACCTGCGCCAGCCACACGCGGGCCGTCACCACGCGTCCCGGATACTGCACAGCGATGGTGAGCGGCTGGCCATCCGGCCGGGCCAGCGGCTTCAGCGGCAGGTTGTGGAAATCGTTATCTTCGTACGCCTCCTGCTGCCAGCCGGCTTGGTTCAGGTATTGGCGGAAGTAGCCCTGCTGATACAGGAGGCTCACGCCTACCAGGGGTACGCCGAGGTCGCTGGAGGATTTGAGGTGGTCGCCGGCCAGGACGCCCAGGCCGCCGGCGAAGATCGAGAGGCACTCGGTGATCCCGAATTCGGCCGAGAAGTAGGCTGCCAGGAGCGTGGGGGCATCGGGGTGGGCGCGATGGAACCAGCAGTTGGGGCTGTGGATGGCGGCATCTAGATCGCGGGCCACCCGGGCCTGGTGGGCGAGGAAGGAATCGTCCTCGGCGGCGGCGGCGAGGCGCGTTTGGTCAATGGCCCCGAGCATGCGAACCGGGTTGTGCCCGCTCGATTCCCACAGGTCGGTATCCAGCCGGCGGAACAGCTCGACGCAATCATGGTCCCACGACCAGCGCAGGTTGTAGGCGATGTCGCGTAGCGGTTCGAGCGCCGGGGGCAAGGACGCGATGACCTTAAAGGCGCGGACGGGTTTCATAGTCCAGAATCCTTTAGTAGGATAACAGAGGTACGATTCTCGCGTCCCTTTCTGAAATCCTCGTGTCGGTAATCCGACGCCGTGTCGAACCGGTTTGACACCACCTGGAGACTGCCCGAGGCCGAGTGCGGTTTAGCCGTGTCTTGCGAGCACTTCTAATTGGCAGCCCGATTGCCTCCTTTAACCCGGTAGCACGCGGAAACCCAAGCGGTGCTAATTTTCACCGGATTCTGTAACTCAATTCACAGAAGGAAGATCGAACATGTCTAAGAATAACGGCCGTGCCCAGCGCAGCGAAAAAGGGCTATTGACACCAGATAATTGCGTGGTGGCATTCATTGACCACCAACCGCAAATGCTATTCGGAGTGTCGAATTTCGATCGGCAGTCCATCGTCAACAACGTGGTGGCGTTAGCCAAGGCTACGCGCATTTTCGATATGCCAGTGGTCCTCTCCACCGTCGAAACCAAGAGCTTTAGCGGTAACATGTGGCCGCAGCTCAAGGCGGTTTTTCCCGGCACGAAGGCCATCGAGCGTTCCTCCATGGATTCGTGGGACGACCCGAATTTTGTGGCGGCCATCCAGAAGACCGGCAAAAAGAAGATCGTGCTCTCCGGCCTCTGGACGGAGACGTGCGTCGCCCTGGCCACCATTCAAGCCATGCACGACGGTTACGAAGTGTATGTGGTCGAGGATTGCTGCGGAGACGTCAGCCAGTTGTCGCACGACAACGCCATGCGGCGTATGGTGCAGGCAGGGGCCAAGCCGGTCACTTCATTATCCGTAATGCTGGAATGGCAGCGCGATTGGGCCCACAAGGACACCTACGACGCCGTCATGGATGTGGTCAAGAATCACTTCGGAGCCTACGGTGTCGGCGTCGAGTATGCGTACACCATGGTCCACGGCGCCCCCGCCTCGGTGTATCCGGAATACGAGGTTCCGCAATTAGCCGCGGCCCACAGGTAGCCATCGCGGGAGGACACTATGAACGGGCAGCCTGCGGACCTGATTCTACATAACGGCAAGATCGCCACCCAAGACGACCGCCGCGATATCGTCAGCGCGGCGGCCATTCGCGGCGGCAAGTTCGTCGCGGTGGGAACGGATCGCGAGATCATGTCCTATCGCGGCGAAGGCACCGAGCTCATCGACCTGAACAAGCGGACCGTGATCCCAGGTCTCAACGATTCGCATCTGCACCTGATTCGCGGTGGCCTGAACTACAACCTGGAGCTTCGTTGGGACGGCGTGCCCTCGCTCGCTGACGGCTTGCGCATGTTGCGCGAGCAGGCGCAGCGTACGCCGACGGGCCAGTGGGTCAGGGTCGTCGGCGGATGGTCGGAGTTCCAGTTCGCTGAGCGGCGCATGCCGACGGTGGACGAACTGAACCAGGCTGCGCCGGACACTCCGGTGTTCGTTCTGCATCTTTACGATCGGGCGCTGCTAAACCGCGCCGCGCTGCGAGCCGTCGGCTACACCAAGGATTCGCCGAATCCTCCCGGCGGTGAAATCGTGCGGGACGCCGCCGGCAATCCCACCGGCATTCTGATCGCGCGGCCCAACGCCACGATCCTTTACGCCACCTTGGCAAAAGGCCCCAAGCTGCCGCCCGAATACCAGGCGAATTCCAGCCGCCATTTCATGCGCGAGCTCAACCGCCTGGGGATTACCAGCGCCATCGACGCCGGCGGCGGCTTCCAAAACTATCCCGAAGACTACCAGGTTGTCGAGCAGCTTCACCAGAATAACGAGCTGACCGTTCGCATCGCCTACAATCTCTTCACGCAAAAACCTAAGGCCGAGCTCGCTGACTTCCAGCATTGGACCGGCATGGTTACGCCGCGCCAGGGCGATGATTACTACCGACATAACGGCGCCGGCGAAATGTTGGTTTTCTCCGCCGCCGATTTCGAAGATTTCCTCGAACCACGCCCCGATCTGCCCGGCTCCATGGAGCAAGAACTGAAGCCCGTCGTGACGCTGCTGGCTCAGAACCGCTGGCCGTTTCGTTTCCACGCGACCTATGACGAATCCATCACGCGCGCACTCAATGTCTACGAAGAGGTGAATCGCGAGGCGCCCCTCGCAGGGTTGCATTGGTTCATCGATCATGCCGAGACCATCTCGCAGCGCAATATGGACCGCATCGCGGCGCTCGGCGGCGGAATCGCCATCCAACATCGTATGGCTTACCAGGGCGAATATTTCCGCGATCGTTATGGCGATGCGACGCTGAAGCGTACGCCGCCGATCCGCGAGATGTTGCGCACCGGCCTGCCTGTCGGCGCCGGCACCGATGCAACCAGGGTTGCCAGTTACAATCCTTTCGTCTCGCTCTACTGGCTGGTAACCGGCAAGACCATCGGCGGCCTGGCCATGTACGAGGAAGACAACCGCCTCGACCGCATGGAAGCTCTGCGCCTGTGGACGGTGGGAAGCAGTTGGTTTTCCACGGAACAAGGGTCGAAGGGGGCAATCGTTCCCGGGCAATTAGCGGACGTCGCGGTGCTTTCCGCGGACTATTTTTCGGTCCCCGACGAGCAGATCAAGAAGCTCGAGTCGGTGCTTACCATCGTAGGCGGCAAGCCTGTGTATGCGGCTGCCGAATTCGCCCAACTGGCGCCGCCATCGCCGCCGGTGCTGCCGGAGTGGTCGCCCGTGGCGACGTACGGCGGATATCACAAGCCAATATCGGCGGCCGGTGGTGGCATCGGCTGTGATTGCTGGGCGTTCTAGCGATGCAAGGGTGGCGCAGGCGGTTTCGCCTGCGTCCTTCCCAAACGCGACCGAGCCGCGACCGTCAGGGAGCGGTAAAGGAGAATACGACGTAATGAAACGACTGCTCAAGATTACATTCGCCGCCCTATTAACTCTCGGCGCCTACGCCGCCGCCAACGACCCCAACTTTGGCGTCGGCCCGCAATACGATACCACCCACGTATATGTCCAGCCCGGAGACTTCGATACGTTCGTGTCCAGCCTGCTGGCCACGTTCGGCGGCACGGCCTCCAAACAAGGCGTCTTCACCGTAACGCCGACGCCCAGCAAGACCATGTCCCAACTCGTTCTGACACCCGTCGGCACGCTCTCGGTGTTTGGCTTCAAAACGCCGATTCCATACCCCTTCGGACTCGAACGCACTGGCTATCTCGTCACCGATCTGGATGCCGCCGTGCGCGCGGCGCAAGCTGACGGCGCGGATCTCCTGGTTAGCTCGTTCCCCGATCCCATCGGGCGCGACGCTGTCATTCAGTGGCCGGGCGGCGTCGACATGCAGCTCTACTGGCATACGGCTGCCCCGTCGTATGCAGCCCTCCGCACGATCCCGGAAAATCGCGCCTATCTATCTCCCGATAGAGCCGACGCGTTTACCAAGAGTTTCCTGGCGTTTTCGCACGGAAAGATCGTCTCCGACGACGCGCATGCTTCGGGCATCGAGATCGGGCGGCCGTCGGACACCTACCGCCGCATCCGCATGACCTCGGCTTTTGGTACGATCACAGTGCTGGTCACGGATGGCCACCTTCCCTACCCATATGGCCACGAAATGACTGGATATGAGGTCCAGGATCTGGCGGACACTCTCGACAAGGCGAAGAAAGCCGGAGTTACGGTTCTCGCAGGCCCCTATACATCCGGCGGACGGAATGCCGCACTCGTACAATTTCCCGGCGGCTACATCGCCGAGATTCACTCCTCCGAAACCTCGGGAAAGTAGGAGACGTTTGCGATCCGCTTCGGCGCTGCCGCTCGTCCTGATGGCTTTCGCCACGGCCCACGCGCAGGAGGACCAGAGCCCACCCCCCCCCGAACCGGTTCGCACCTACAGCCTGCTGCGCGAAGACGAAGACTGGTCTTTCCTGAAAGATCCATCCCTCCGCCAGGACTTTTGGGATCCGATCAAATACATTCGCCTGAACGGCGGCGGCTGGTACTTGACCATCGGCGGCGAGATCCGCGAGGCGTTCGAGCAAGTCGGCAACGACAATTGGGGCAAGCAGAATTACACCAATACCTTTTTCCTCGAACGCTACATGCTGCATACCGACTGGCATCTCGGCCGCTATACGCGCATTTTCGTGCAGTTGAAGAGCGGGCTGGAGTCATTTCGTGTGCCGGGGCCGCGGCCCATCGACCAAAAGAAATTGGATTTCGAGGCCGCCTTCGTCGAGCTTGGCGCCCCCGAAGGAGACAACTGGATTATGTTGCAGGCCGGCCGCCAGGAGCTGAACTACGGATCGGGCCGGCTCGTCTCGGTCCGCGAAGGGCCCAATGTCAGGCAGAGCTTTGACGGCTTCAAAATCAAGGCGCAAGCAGATGGTTGGCGCATCGATGCGTGGGCCACCCGGCCGGATCTCGACAAGCTGAACTTTTTCGATAATGTTCCCGATCACAGGACTGCCTTCTGGGGCGTCTACGCCACCCGCCCACTCCGCCGGCGTCTTGCGCTCGACAGCTACTATCTGGGTCAAGACCGCAAACAAGCTACTTACAATCGCGGCACCGCGGGTGAACTGCGCCACACCCTGGGCGCCCGTCTAGCGCGCCCGGCCGCAACCGGGGAGCGCGATTGGGATTGCGACTACGAAGGTGTCTTCCAGTTTGGCAGCTTCGGTTCCTCGGCTATCAGGGCCTGGACGTTCGCCTCCGACACCGGCTATACCTTCGGCGGACCCTTGCGGCCGCGCTTCAGCGTGAAGGCGGATATATCCAGCGGTGACGGCCGCGGAAATGGCGCCCTCGGAACCTTTAACCCGACTTATCCGGTCGGCAACTACTTCGGTGTGTTGGCCGACACGGGTCCCGGTCCGGTCAACTTTATCGACATTCATCCGCAGGTGCAGACACGGCTTCCGCACGGTGTCTCGGTCTCGACGGATCTGGTCGTGCAGTGGCGCGAGAGCTTGTACGACGGCGTCTATGCCGTGCCCGGTTTCCTCATCGTCGCCGCCAACGGAAGCCGCGCGCGCTTCGTCGGCTACCGGCCTGGCGCGGAAGTGCGCTGGCAAATCGACCGGCATGCCTACTTGCAGGCTGATTATGGAGTATTCTTCGCCGGTCAATTTCTAAAACAGGCATCGCCCGGGCGCAACATTAACTACACCGAACTCTGGGCTGGTTACAAGTTCTGATCCAAACAGAGGTGATCAATGACCAAGATCGCAATAGGCTTTGTCTTGAGTTTCATCATCGGCGCAGGCTGCCGGTTCTTTGATATTCCCGCGGCCAGTCCGCCCGTCATTCCAGGCGCTCTCATCGTGCTGGCCATGACGCTGGGATACAGCTCTATGGATCGCTTCATGACGCGAAGAAATCAGCCCGCGACCACGAAGCACTTGTGCGGAGGTCCCACGGGCTTGCCCAAATCCGCGCCGGGGCTCAGCGTCAAGGGTCGGGGTTCTGTCCGCGCTACGTGATACATTGCGCGAGTGGAACATCTGATATCGGAACGGGATGACGCGCTTTTGATCTTGAGCCTCGCGCGGGGCAAGGCCAACGCGCTGAATCGGGTGCTAGTGGGTGAGTTGCTCGATGCCCTGCACGCGGCGGCCACCGATGCATCCGTGCGCGGCGTGGTTCTGGCTAGCGCGCGGCCGCGCTCGGAGCATTCCAACCGGTCGTCACTATATCGGCAAGACCTTCGATCCGGCGCGCCGACTGCACGAACACAACACGAAGAAAGGGCGATGGACCAGTTCTTTTCAACCCTGGCAACTGATCGCCCTGGAGGAATTTGAGGACGCGAGAGCGGCCGGGAAGCGTGAGGCATTCTTGAAAAGCAGGCCAGGAATCGAAGAGCGCACACGCTTGATCGAACGAGCGCTGACGGCTCAATTGGCAGAGCATCCGTAACTGAAGTCACCAAGTTCAATACTGGTCAACGGCTCCAGAGTGCTTGCAAGTACAATCCCCTCCTCCCGCCACTTACCCGCTTGAAGCATTACGTCTACATGCTTCGGACCATTCCAACCGATCCTCACCATATCGGCAAGACCTCCGATCCGGCGCAGACGCTTGATCGTAGAAAGCGCCGTCGGCGGCCCGGAGCACGCCGCCAGGCTCGGCGCCATCCGGCCAACCGATTCCGGTCCTCTCCGCGACTGCATTCACACGCGCCGCATGCGACAATGGTGAATAATTGGGGTCGAAGGAGGACCGGCACTTTGAGGAAAACCGCCATCCTGCCCGCCTGGGTGCGCATTCTGCGCGGCTACAAGCCGCTGCTGTCTATTGAAATCACCAAGGAATGTCCGCTGCGTTGCCCAGGCTGTTACGCCTACGAAGACGAGCACCTCGGGAACGGTATTACACTGCGGCAGCTCTCGGATTATCAGGGCGATTCGCTTGTCGAAGGCGTTCTCGCGCTGGTGCGCCGGTACCGGCCGCTGCATGTGTCGATCGTGGGCGGCGAGCCGCTCGTTCGTTATCGCGAACTCGAGGCCCTGCTGCCACAACTGGACCGGATGAATCTGGAGGTGCAACTGGTCACCAGCGCCGTGCGGCCCATCCCTGGGCACTGGGCGGCACTCCAATGCCTGCACCTGGTTGTGTCTGTGGACGGACTGCCCGAGCACCACGATGTACGGCGCAAGCCCGCGACCTACGACCGCCTCGTGCGCAATATCGCTGGCCACCAGATCATCGTCCACTGCACGATCACGGCGCAACTGCTCGAACGCGCTACGTATCTCGATGAGTTCGCGACGTTCTGGTCGGACCGTCCGGAAGCGCGCACGATCTGGTTCAGCCTGTTTACTCCGCAGGAGGGGCATGCCAGCCCGGAGCGCCTGAGCCCCGTGCAACGCGCGCTGGCCTTGGATCGGCTCGATCAGGTGGCGCGCCGGTTCCCGAAAGTGTACTTCTCACGTGCCGTGCTGCAGGGTTACGCGCGTCCGCCACAATCGCCACGGGAGTGCATTTTCGCGCAAACGACGGCCTGCATCTCCGCCGATCTGAAGACGACCATCAGCCCCTGCCAGTTTGGGGGGAAGCCGGTGTGCTCCGAATGCGGGTGCATCGCCTCGGCGGGTTTGGCCTCGATCGGACGGTATCGGCTGGGCGGGCTGCTGCCGATTGCTGAGATCTTCCGGGCGTCCCAATCGATCGGGCGCCGGTTACGGCCGGTGCTATAGAGTCCTTACTCACCTCGGCGCGTCATCGCGTACGGCGGCAAGCTGAGCCTGGAGATGATCCTTCCGCTTGTTTTCTTTCCGTCGCACGGCTCTATTGGTAGAGCGTCCGTAACCGAACGTCACCAGTTCAATCCTGCGCAACCGCCCCGGAATTTTCCAAGAACAATCCCCCCGCCACGCCACTCACTCGCTTGAAGCACTACGTTTACGTGCTGCGGAGTATTCCGACCGGCCGTTACTATATCGGTAAGACCTCCGATCCGGTACGCCAACTGCACGAGCGCAACAGCAAGGAGGGGCCTTTTGCCAGCTCTTTCCAGCCCTGGGAGTTGATCGTCCTCGAGGAATTCGACGACGATTCCGGTGCCGCTCAGCGTCAGGCGTTCTTGAAAAGCAGGGCTGGAATCCAGGAACGCAAACTCCTGATCGACCGGGCGCAGACGGCTCGCTTGGCAGAGCGTCCGTAACGCGCGTTATCATGACCCTATGCTTGGCACCGCCGACAATTCCACCCTCGACCTCCTCTTCCGCAACGCCCGCACCCATAATGTCTGGCTCCCCAAACCCGTCGCCGACGACACCCTCCGCCAGCTCTACGACCTGATGAAATGGGGACCGACCAGCGCCAACTGTTTGCCCGCGCGCATCCTCTTCCTGCGAACCTCCGAGGCCAAGGTGCGGCTCCGCCCAGCCCTGTCTCCGACCAACGTCGAAAAGACTATGCAGGCGCCCGTCGTCGCCATCATCGCCTACGATTTGAAATTCTACGACCAACTGCCGCGACTCTTCCCGCACTTTCCCGGCGCGCGCGAATGGTTCTCCAACTCGCCCAAACTGGCCGAAGAGACCGCATTCCGCAACGGCACCCTGCAAGGCGCGTATTTCATCATCGCCGCCCGCGCGGTCGGCCTCGACTGCGGCCCCATGTCCGGCTTCGATAACGCCAAAGTGGACGCCGAGTTCTTCCCCGACGGCCAGCTCAAATCCAACTTCCTCTGCAACCTCGGCTACGGCGACGCCTCCAAGCTTTTCCCGCGCAGCCCCCGTCCCGAATTCGACGAAGTGTGCAAGATCTTCTGAGCCGCGACCAAAGGGAGCGGTTTTACCGAACCGCGTCAGCGACCGGTCCCCCGCCCTTCGCAACCACCGCCGCGAAGCGCACGCGCTTGCTGGCCTTCTGCGCCTCCCCCTTATGGACGCACTTCGAACGGCACGTTGCTCGAAAGCGTGCCGCTGGTTGTGACCACCTGTACCGTGCCAGTGGTCGCGCCGGTTGGAACAGTGGTGGTGATCAGTGAGGGTGAGATGACCGTGAACATGGCCGGGGTCCCGTTGAACGTGACGCTGGTGGCGCC
>Ga0073928_10002116_pt1 | contig 35490 bp, 31 predicted proteins | sample PaiPotPPA55metaG_FD_76969 | JGI IMG/M metagenome (GOLD analysis project Ga0073928, IMG submission 76969) | Iron sulfur acid spring bacterial and archeal communities from Banff, Canada, to study Microbial Dark Matter (Phase II) - Paint Pots PPA... ... | reverse complement strand
GTCGATTCGCACATCGCCGCCTATAGCTACCTGGATCTGGAAACGGGCATCGACGCAGCGGAACACGTCCACATCAGCCTCGGCGTCAACAATCTGACGGACAAGAGGCCTCCGGTCATCGGCTTGGTGAACAATCCGCTGATCGTAAACGGCAACATGGCGTCGGGTGTATACGACGTGCTGGGCAGATATCTATTCGCCGGACTGACCGTCAAGTTCTGAGGGGGAGAGCAACGGTGGGACACGATGGGGGATGACCTCAAGCGGTTCGGCGCGCCGCCTGCGCTGAGCCGCCGCAATCTGTTCGAATTCGCCGGCTTGGGTCTGTGGGCCGCCGCGGCGCCGCGCGGCACGCTGCGTGCCGCAACCCTTGAGGCTGCCGTGGCCGCTGGTGCAACTCCTAGCTCCGTCATGGAGAAGTTGAGCGCGTACATGAGCGAGGCCGCCGCGCGCGCTTTGCCGGATGAGGTGGCAGAGAAAACGAAGCAACATGTTCTGGACACGCTGGCCGCCATGATTTCGGGTTCCGAACTGCCTCCCGGACGCGCTGCCCTCCAGTTCTCGCGGGAATATGGCGGCAAAGAGGTCGCCACCGTCGTGGCCGCGAACTTTCTGTGCGGACCGATCGAAGCGGCGCTGACCAACGGCATGCTCGCCCATGCCGACGAAACCGACGATTCCCACTCTCCGTCGCAGTCCCATCCCGGCTGCGCCGTGGTTCCGGCGGCGCTTGCGGCCGGGGAGCGCTTCGGAATCAGCGGTGCCCACTTCCTGCGGGCGGTGGCGCTCGGCTACGATATTGGAACGCGATTTACGATGACATTGGGCGGGCAGCGCTTCGAAGCGGACAGCCATTGGAGCACGCATAGTATCGCTCCGCTGTTCGGCGCAGCGGCTGCCGCCGGTTGCGCAGCCGGCTGCGATGCCCAGCAGATGCGCTGGATGCTCGGCTACACGGCGCATCAATCATCTGGGCTGGGAGCCTGGAATCGCGACATCGAACATGTTCAGAAAGCCTTCCACTTCGGCGGCATGACGGCGCGCAGCGGTGTCACTGCCGCGTTGCTCGTACAAGCCGGATGGACCGGCGTGGATGACATTCTTGCCGGAAAGGACAATTTTTTTGAAGCCTACAACCCTCACGCCGAGCCCGCCGGTTTGATCGACAAACTCGGCGAGCGCTACGAAGTGACACGCACGAATATCAAGAAGTGGCCCGTCGGTTCGCCGATCCAGGCCGCGCTGGACGCGTTGGAAAATGTGCGGGCTCAGAAGTCCTTCACTGCAGCTCAGGTAAATGACGTAACGGTGCGGCTGGGGACAAACGAAGCCGCCATTGTGAACAATCGCGACATTCCCGATATTTGCCTGCAGCACGTCATGGCCGTAGCGCTCCTCGACAAGACGGTCACGTTCGCCTCGGTCCACGACCGTGCGCGCCTGACGGACCCTGAGACTCTTCGAGCGCGTGCAAAAATCCGGCTTGTTCCGGATGAGGAATTGCAAAACCTCATGCCCTTGCGCGCGGCGATCGTGGACGTGACACTGGTAGACGGGACGCATTTGAGCCGGCGTATCGATGATGTCCGAGGCACACCCAATAACCCGATGACCCGCGCCGAGATCGTAGCCAAGGCCAGCGACCTCATCGCTCCAATCCTCGGGCCGGTGAAGTGCGCCAGCCTGATTGAGCGCATTTTCCAACTCGACGGCGTTCGCAGCATTCGCGACCTTCGGCCACTGCTGCAGCGCGCCGCGAGTTCCCGATTGCCGGGAACTCGCGGCGGTACTCCTCCTTAGAAACGGTAGGTCAGGTCGACACCCCCGTGAGCGGCTGGTTGGTTTCGATGCGAGTAAAACTCGGTTGGGGCAAATTCTCCGTAAACATGCTCTCCAGCTGAGCGCGCTTGTTAGTGAGGTTGTTGACAAACGCCGTAGCGCTCCACTTATCATGTTTAACTCCCGCGCGGACATTGACCAGGTCATACCCGGGCAATTGTCTGTACGTACCGGTGAATTCGTAAGGGTTTGAGAAAAAAATCGAGTAGCGCGGGCCGGTGTATGAATTCTCCAATCGAGCTGTGAATGTGTAGGAGCTGCCGAGCGGCTTGGAATAGCTGAGAGCGGCGGTCCCATTCACCGGCGCGACATCCGGCATTTTGTGGATCGGTTGAATCACCCAGTGCGGCCCCCCATTCAGCCATTCATACAGGTAGCCCGCCGCGACTTCGAGCTGAAATCCCGCCCCTAGATCGGCGAGCACATCGATGTCGGCGCCGTAGATAGAGACATAGTTGCCGTTGATGTTCAGCGCAAAGTCGTTGGGATACGCCTCGAGCTGGACGTGGCGCCAGTCCTCATAATAGATACTAGCGTTCACCGTCAGGCGGCGATCGAACATTCTGGCCTTCTCGCCAAGCTCGTAGCTTAAGACACGATCCGATCCGTACTTGGTGGGCCACTTGCCGCTCGTATACCCCTGCTGCTGGAAAGCCGCTCCCCAGGCGGGACCGGTGGTCGGATAGACAGCGTTGCCCCCGCCGGGACGGAACCCGGTCGACACGGTGGCATACGCCATCAGGTCCGGGCTGAAAGTGTAGGATAGATTGAATTTTGGGTTGAAGCTGGTGGACGATAGCGCGATGAGGCCGGAACAGGAGGGCGAAGCGGCTCCGTTGCCCGATCCATAGCCGCTGATGCAGGAAGAGAAGCGATAATCGTAGTGATTCACGCGACCGCCGACATCGACCTTAAGCGCATCGGTCAAGGCATACGTGGCATCGCCGAAGCCCGCGTACTGCTTGAGCTTGGTAGGCGAGTAGGCATCGAACCAGTTAGGTGTAGTTGCCGGCGCGAGCGTGCCGAGATCCATATAACTGGAGAAATTGGGCGTCGTACCGTTGAAGTTCCACAATGAGTAGAAGTCGCTAAAATAGAGCCCGGCAACCCAGCTGGCTCTTCCGCTCCCCGTCGAAGCCAATCGCAGCTCCTCGCTGAACTGATGCGAAGGATCACTTTCGATACCGTGCTCGGGACCTGACCCGGTCGGGCCATAATATCCAGGATTGGGAAGACCGTAGTTAGAGGCATAGGTATTTCCTTCGAGCGGATTGTTAAAGGCCTCGCTGGCCTCCTCAACCTGAGTGGAGTTTCGGGTCCATCGCGCAGTGCTCGATGTCAGGTCGAATGCTGGGAAACTGTATTTCACGTTGAGGCTGTAGGCCGTCAGCGAATCGGTCAGCGGTTCGGCGATGTCGAAAGGTTGATAGTGCGCCAGGGTACCAGGCGTGCTGTCATAGGCACTGATGCCGTTTTGAGTGCTGGTAGTGTGAAAGAATGACGGCGTGACCGACAGGTTTTCGGTCGGTTTCCACAGCAGAGTCACGCGCGCCGCATAGGTTTGATAGGCATTCGAGCCCGGATATTGCTTCTGGATGGGAGCGCTCTGGACATCGCCGCGCACGGTGCCGACCAGGTTTCCACCGGCTAATGGAAAAGGGTTAACCACGATGCGGTCGATCCAACCGCTAGTATAGTTTTCTGTTGCCGCCACCCGTAGTGCCAAGGTGTCGTCTATCAAGGGGAGGTTAATCATCAAGCTGTCCTTGTGATTGAACCCGCCGCCGTCGGTGCCCGATAAGACGCTCTGTGCAGTCGATTGAAACCGCGACAGGTTCGGCTGATTGCTAATCAGTCTTACCGTGCCGCCCATCGAACCCGATCCGAAGAGCGTGCCTTGGGGTCCGCGCAGAATCTCGATGCGATTCAGGTCATAAAGGTCAGGATCGATCACCACGTGACCATTTTGGGCACTTGCTGGTCCAGCCAAGGGAATATCGTCGAGATAGAAGCCGACCGTCGCGGAGTTGCCGCCGCTCGAGGTCATGCCGCGCATCTCGATCTCCGTCTGACTTGGCCCTTCGCTCTTCAGCGAAACGCCGGGCGTGCCCTGGGCCAGAGTGGCCAAGGAGGAGACGCCGCGAGCCAGCAAATCGTCGCCGCTGACCGCCGAGATGCTGATCGGTGTGTCCTGCACCGTGGACACGCGCTTCTGCGCGGTTACCACAAGTTCGTCGAGAGTATTCGAATCGTCGGCGACCGGCGCCGCCTCGGCATACTCTGTCATAGCGAATGACATCGCCATATTGCTCAACCACACGGCCATCGCCGCCTTCATACTTGCCTTCATCTTTGGTTCACCTTTGATCATTCGCAAATTCCCGCCTGCGACCTACGCGTCCTCGGCACGGGAAGGGGGTTTGGTCCTGGTCAGAGCGGAGCTGACTTGAAGAGCCGAAGCACATCACAGCTCGCCGCGTTCCAGGTTCCGAATAACAATGACGTCAGACGGTGCGTGTGACCACTCGGTGTTGGCACAGTAAAGCCGGTGCAAAAAGCGTAGAAATCTCCACGAATGATTCGATCGCATGCTGCGAAGGAAGCGGAAACGGCGCAGTGCGCGCGGGTGCCTATATGAGTGCGTTCTGGGCCCACGACGGGCAAGCCTCCAGCGATCTAATGTCATCCGCATGGATCAAGTCGCGAGGTTACGCACTCTATGCAACGTTCAGATGATAGCCACTCAGCACGGCGATCCGACCCACCGACAGTCTCCACGGCAGCGCTCGACCGGGATCCCCATGGTGTCTTCCGCCGTCACCGGAATTTCACGCCGCTGATCCAACGCGAAGACGGTGCTTACGTCGCCATTCTCGCCGAAGACGTCGAGCGTCTCGCGACGGACCCGCGTACACGCCAAATCGAGACGGAGCTGTTGCAGCTCCGGGGTGTCACCGAAGGCGCTCTGTTCGACTTCTTCAAGAACAGCATGCTGCTGTCGAACGGACCAGACCATCGCAGACGCCGCGCCCCGCTGTCGAGGGCATTTGCGTCCCGACTGATCACCGAACTGCGGCCGCGAATGCGCGCGATCGCCGGCCGTCTGATTGACAGCGTCTACGCGCAAGGGGAGATGAACTTTCTCGATCAGTTCGCCGCCCCGCTTCCGGCAGAGATTATCAGCGAAATTCTCGGCCTCCCGGAGACCGACGTTCCCCGTTTCACGGGTTGGGTCTATCAGCTCTCCCGCGCTTTGAGCGCTTCGTTCACGCGCGAAGAGGTGCCGGAGATCGACGCCGCGGCCGGTCATCTCACGGCCTATGTGGGCGAGCTGCTGGCCAGCCGCCGAGCGGCCCCAAGGAGCGATTTCCTCACGTCTTACGCAGTGGAGGCCGAACGAGAGGGCAACCTTTCCCCCATAGAAACACTGATTCAGATCGTCACAGTGATTCTCGGCGGCAGCGATACGACACGGGTCGCCATGACGATACTGACCGCGTTGCTTTTGGAGCACCGAAATCAATGGGACGCGGTTTGCCGGAATACGACGTTCATTCCGGGTGCTGTTTCCGAAGCGCTGCGTTATGAGCCCTCGGTCGGATCGATTCCCCGGTTCACCCTGCAGGGCATCGAGGTTGGCGACTACGTCGTCCCGCGCGATCGCATCCTATCGCTCTCGACGCTGTCTGCCATGCGAGATCCGGCGCTTTATGCCGAGCCGGACAGCTTCAACATCGGGCGGACCGATCATCCGCGCCGGCATGTGGTCTTTGGTGCCGGTGCGCATCGATGTCTCGGCGAGGTGCTTGCGAGGGCGGAGCTGGAGGAAGGGCTTGCCGCGCTGGTGGAGCGCTTGCCGCAACTTCAGGTTGACGGGCGTCCCCCGACGGTGTTTGGGCACGCTGGAATCCGGCGTGTGGACGCGATGCGGGTGAGGTGGCCGCGGTAGAGCGCGCCGAGCGGCCTGCCCGATCCCAGAGCAGCCGCGCCTCCGCGGCAATGATGTCGGGATATTCGAACGCGCGGTTAAAAACCGCATCCGGCCCAGATGGAGCGATAGAATATTTGTTGGATTGGTATTGAGGAATCGCGTTCCATTGTGGATATCCTTCTATATCTCATCGCGGCCGCGTTGATGGTGGTCGGCCTGGTCGGCACGATCGTGCCGTCGCTGCCGGGCATTCCATTGATTTTCGGAGGCATCTGGTTGATCGCCGCCGTAGATCGTTACCACCACCTCGGCCTATGGTGGCTGCTCGGCATCGCAGTCGTCGGTGCGATTGGGCTGACGTTGGACTTGCTCGCCGGCGCATTGGGTGCGAAGCGGGTGGGAGCCAGCAAGCAGGCAGTGTGGGGTGCCCTAGTGGGCACGGTGATCGGGCTGTTTTTTGTGCTGCCCGGCTTGTTGCTCGGGCCTTTTGTCGGCGCTGCGCTGGGGGAGCTGGCCGCCGGGAACAGCATTCTGCGCTCGACGAACGTGGGTATGAGCGCCTGGTTCGGGATGATCTTCGGAACGATCATCAAGCTGGTCTCGTCCTTGATGATGGTGTCGCTGTTCGGGGCCGGCTGGTGGTGGAATCGTAATGCTTAACTCTTAAGCCCCACTGGCGGTATGCGCATATTGAACGGCGGTGCCAGTATGGGATCTGGCACACTAACGCTCGTAAGCGCGGGATTCTTGCCTCGCTCTGCGAAGGAAATTTGTCGATGACGACCTTGAAGACCGATGACGTATCGCTGCCGCTGGCCGGCGTTCGAGTGCTCGAACTCGCTCGTATCCTCGCGGGCCCCTGGGCGGGACAGCTGCTGGCGGATCTGGGCGCGGACGTGATCAAAGTGGAGCGGCCGATGGAGGGCGATGACACCCGGCAGTGGGGGCCGCCGTTCGTTCGCTCCGCGGCGGGAGATGATCTCAGCGCCGCCTACTTTCACAGCTGCAATCGAGGCAAGCGCTCGATCGCCATCGATATGGCCACGACGGAAGGGCAGAGGCAGGTCCGCGCGCTCGCTGCCGATGCCGATGTCCTCATCGAGAATTTCAAGGTGGGCGGGTTGGCGCGCTACGGGCTCGATGCAGAGTCGATGCGGGCCCTCAATCCGAGACTGATCTACTGCTCCATCACGGGATTCGGCCAAACGGGTCCCTACGCACACCGGCCAGGGTATGACTTCATCATCCAAGGCATGGGCGGAATGATGTCAATCACCGGCGAACCCGACGGTCCGCCGCAGAAGAGCGGGGTGGCTTATGCAGACATTTTGACCGGCGTCTATTCGGCCGTGGGCATTTTGGCTGCCCTGCAGCAGCGAGAGCGGACCGGAGAGGGCGCGCATGTCGACATGGCGCTGCTCGACACGCAGGTCGGCGTCTTGGGGAATCAGGCACTCAACTGGATGGTGAGCGGCAAGGTGCCGCATCGAATGGGTAACGGCCACGTCAACCTTGTGCCGTACCAGAGCTTCGCGTGTGCTGATGGGGACGTGATCATTGCCGTGGGCAACGACCGGCAATTCGCGCGGTTGTGCCAGGTCCTCGGGCGTGGCTCGCTCGCCAACGACTCGCGCTTTGCGACCAACCCCGCGCGCGTCACCCATCGAGAAGTTCTCATTCCGATGATTGCGGACGCAACGGCCGGCTGGGCGAGCACCGAGTTATATGCCGCACTGGAGACGAACGGTGTCCCCGCCGGCCCCGTCAATCGCATCGACCAGGTGTTCGCCGATCCGCAAGTGATTGCTCGGAGAATGCAATTGCGTGTTTCGGACCGCGACGGTGAGTTGCCGGGTCTCGCCGCGCCCATTGTTCTCGACGGAAACCGCATGGGCGCCTGCAAGTCAGCACCACGACTCGGTGAAGACGCCGGCGCCGGTTGGCGGCCGCGGTAGTCAGACGCGGGTCCATGCGCACACTTGGGCCGGCCACTCGACTTGGCTGCGCGCGTCGACCACCGCAGACCTGAGCCGACTTTCGAGCGTGTCGATTGCAACCGTCTCGGCGGTCACGACCCAGGTCTCGACCATCCGCGGCAGGAGAGTCCGGGCCACGCCTGCGAGCCAGGCATAGTAAGGTGCGTCGACGCCGCCACCGACGGGTGTTTCGGAAAACAATTGAGGCTGCGGGAGGCCGGCGTTGGAGAAATGTTCGATCAGGCGCGCGGCCGCGTCCCAACTCGGCGCCGCGCCCCGAAACGTCGTGAGCAGCCATTCTGTGGCTTGCTGCCACAGCGCGACCTCGGGCCGGGAGTGTACCGGCCTATCCAGCATGAACTCGTGCAGGGCTAGGACTCCGCCGGGTCTCGCGAAACGCGCAGCCGCCCGAAGGAAGGCGACGGGATCGACTTGATAAGCCAAGACGTAGCGGGCGACCACGAGATCGAAAGGCCTGAGCGCGGAAAAGGTTCCGACCGAAGCCTGGTCGTGAGCCCAACGCGCACTTTCACCGGTACGAGGGCGCACTGTTGTGTTGCTAGCTATTTTTCAAACACTACGCGTGGCCGTGAACAGGTTCGCTTCGGCGCGTATCCAGTCGATGAATGTTCTGGCGCCTCGCAAATCCTTGGCGCGGGCGGGACAAACTAGCCAGTAGCTGCGATCGTATTTCACGGCACGTCCGGCGGCAACGAGGGTGCCGCAGTGGATCTCGTCGCCAACCAGACTCCAACGTGCCAGCGCCAAGCCTTCCCCATGAACCGCCATGCGCACGACCGCGTCCGAATCTTCGAACACGGCGCCGCGAACTCCGCCCGCGTAATGATCGGCGCGGCCATCGAATAACCAGCCGGTCCATGGCTCGCTGACGCTGTGGAGCAGCGGGTAGCGCTTGAGGTCGTCGGCCGTTTTCACGGGACCATGTTTGGCATACAGGGCAGTCGAGCAAACCGGCAGGAGCCACTCGTCCAATACTTTTTCGGCCCAGAGGTTTGGCCAGCCTCCCATGCCGAGTCGAATCGCCAGTTGAAAATCTTCCTTCACGAAGTCGACCATGTCGGCGGAAGTGTGGATGTGCAGGTCGATCTCGGGATGATCGGCGCGGAACCGCGCAATTCTGGGCAACAGCCACAGCTGCAAGAACGAGGGCAATGTTGTGACTCGCAGCGGCCCCGCCAATCGATCGCCGCGCACGTCATCGACGGCACGCTCCAATTCCGCAAGTGCGTGCTGGACGCGGGGAAGCAGAAGGGCTCCCTCGTTCGTCAAATGCACCTGTCGGCCATTGCGTCGAAACAGACTGCGCGCTAAATACTCTTCGAGCGTGCGAATCTGCAGACTGGCGGCGCTTGCGGTCACCCCGAGCGCGTCTGCCGCGCGGGTAAAGTTCAGATGCTGGGCGACGGATACAAAGACGCGCAGGCTGCTCAACGGCAGCCTGCGCAGTGGTTTGACAGTCACCCCGTCCGAACGGTGTGGAGCGCGTCGGCGTTCTACGCTTTTACGTGTGGCGATGCTGCTACTCTCCCGGCTACTTCTGCGTCGATGCCGCCAACGCCATCGACAATCCTCGGTCGGATGGTGCTGCGTGTACGCGATGGTAGGCTGTAAGAGCCGGCCGATCCACCGAAATGACGGCCCGGTCGATGGAGTCCGCCACGCATCGGCGCCAAGCGAGCGAGACCACGCGCGAGCCGGGCAGCTGCGGCTCACCGCAGACGCGCTCCGCCGCATGCCGGATGCGCCGGTAGAGAACGATGGCGCCCGTCGTTTGATCGATATTCAAATCGCCGAAATGAACGGTGATTTGGTCTACGTCCCCCGCGTTCGCTGCTGCGGGTGCGGCCAGTGCATCGCACTGCCACGCCCCCGCCAGTAGCAACAGCGCGGCCTTGATCCAGATACCTGTTCTGTTTGACATGCTCGTCTCCTGTCACTGTAGGAATAAATCCAGCCTCTAAAGCGCTGATGAACAGGATGCGCGGTACCGCGGTCAGTGGGGGTGCAAAGACCTCAAGGCGCGTTGAGGTTTCCTCAACGCGGTGAGTCGATATCCTTGCGCACATCGCCGCTTCGGACGGCGCCCTTCACGAGCGTGGAGATCGCCCGTGTGATGAGTTCAGCAGGGTTGCATGAGGCGCGGAAGTACGGCCTACCGCGGCTCCCAGGGAGGGCGCGATTCATTCATGAAGTAGTACTTGCAAAACGGAGGCATCCTCCGTATATTAAGCGGAGGTTCCCTCCACTTCAGATTAAACCATTTTTCATGGTGCAGCGGTAGGACGACGTAGGAAACACCGAGGATTTTAACCATGACCGATTCTTTTGGAGCCACATCGACGACTGATGAGGTGCTGCGAGGCATGAACTTGAGCGGAAAGCGCGTCCTGGTCACCGGCGTTTCCGCGGGACTTGGCGTCGAGACCGCGCGCGCCTTGGCGGCGCACGGAGCGGAAGTCATCGGCGCCGCGCGCGATATGTCCAAGGCAGAGGCTGCTACGGAGCAGGTCCGCACGCAAGCCGGCAGGGGAGGTTCTCTTCATCTGGTGCAACTCGACCTGGCGTCGCTCGACAGTGTGCGCCGCTGCGCGGACAATCTGCTGGCCGCAGGCAAGTCCTTCGATGTTGTCATTGCCAACGCCGGTGTCATGGCGTGCCCCAAGGGCACCACGGTTGATGGCTTTGAGACCCAATTCGGCACCAATCACCTCGGGCACTTTGTTTTGGTGAACCGCATCGTGTCGCTGCTGCGTCCGGGTTCGCGGTTGGTGAACCTATCTTCGTCAGGCCACCGATATGCGGATGTCGATCTTGAAGATCCGAACTTCGAACGCTCGCCCTACGCAGAGTTCATTGCCTATGGCCGCTCCAAGACCGCCAATGTGCTGTTTGCGGTCGAATTCGATCGCCGTCACAAAGCGAGTGGGGTGCGAGCGACGGCGGTACACCCCGGCGCCATTCGAACCGAGCTGAGCCGCCACATAACGCCGGAGGCGATGGCGAAATTGATCGTGGAGATCAATGCCAGTCAGCCCAAGGGCGCTCCCCCGTTCAGCTATAAGAGCGTTCCCCAAGGCGCAGCAACTTCGGTGTGGGCCGGCTGTGCCGCCGATGCTGAGGCGATTGGCGGCCGCTATTGCGAAGACTGTCACGTTGCGGAGGTGGTTACCGTGCCCGGCTTGCGCAGCGGTGTGCGGGCTTACGCCCTCGATCCGCAGCGCGCCCAGGCACTTTGGCAGAAGAGCGAAGAGATGGTCGGGGAACGCTTCAATGTGAACTGAACGCGCCACCCCGATTCGCGGTGAGGAACCCGCGTCGACAACGACAGCAAGATGCGGAGCGTCTTCTTCGAGGCCCGTAGCAAACTAGACAATCATCCACTGACCCGAGGAGAAAACATGTTTACATCGACTTCAAACACAGATATTTCAGAGGCACGAGCGGCCGACGTGCTCATCCCGCTGATCCGAACAGCGGCGACCATCGGCTTTGCCATCGCACCGTGTTCACTGGGTTTCGTGATCATCGCCGTGTCCGAGCAATTGATTCGCTCGATCATGGTGGGGGATGACCCAGAAGTGCTCGTGAGCGATTTGCAGAATCAGTTTCCCAACGAGACAATCGAGGCCAGTGAGAACTACGATGCCGGGCTGGTAGCGAAGGTAGTGGACTTGATTGAGCGCCCCGACCAGACGATGGAGTTGCCTGTCGATACTCGCGGTGTGGACTTACACCTGCGAGTATGGGATGCCTTGCAGAAAGTACTCACCGGGCGAGTCAAATCCTAAGCCGCGTTGCCATTGTCACAGGCGGAGGCCGCGGGCTCGGCCGCACAAGAGCCTAGCGATTCAATCTCTGTGTCGGCGATCGCCTTCGTCGTGGCGGTCTGACCGATCGTGATCATGGTTGCGCCAGTGCCCGTCGCGATGCTCGCCCCAATGGCCGCGGCCGTAGTAGACCACCGGAGGCGGGGCATAATAACGTGGCGATTCGTAGACCACCGGCGGCGGTTCTCCCCAACCAAACGGGTTGATAACGACGTTGAGGTGTCCTTCGGCGAAGACGGTAGAGCTTGCCGTCAGCGTCAGCGCGGCAATTCCAAGTGAGCCAATTCTAATTTTCATAGATAAATCCTTGATGAGTCGGCGTACGACGGGTATCGCCGCGAAGAGCTTCGACTATCGCTTCGCAATCTTTTTTGCTTCATGGCTGCGATGACTGAATACTTCGTCAGCCTCTTTTTTCTGGGCGTCGGACATCGAGGAATACAAGGCAGAGAAGGCGCTCGCAAGTTTCTTGACGCTGTTCGCGTGGGCCTGCACGATATCCGCATAAGCGTTCAAATCGTCGATCGCCGTCGCGCTCGCAACGTTTGCGTCTCGCTTGTCGATCGCTCGATCAAGTTCCTTTGCGTTCTCGCGCATCGTTTTCGCGACCTCGTTCCACTGAGACTCCTCGGCGGAAGTGATCTTGAGCGTGGCGTGCAGTTCCTTGATGTGTTGCTCTACGGCGCCATCGCGCTTTGCATCGGAATTCGCCATTGCCGATGCTGAAGAGTTTACCGGAGCGGGTGGGCTGGCCGATTGGTCTGACGTTTGTGCAACTGCACCGCCATACACGAGCGTGGATACAAGTACTGCAGCAATCACTTTCATAGGATTCTCCGTAGGGATACGCACTTCTCCAGGCATTCAACCATGGTTCAACGGCCGCGGTCGGTGCGCTGCCGAACACCCGTATGCGTTTTTGGAACTTCCAGCCGTAGTGAGGTGCCAAATCAAGCATCATCGATCGGTATCCCGTCATGCATCGGCAACGAACACTCTTAGCTGGTCTCGTGAGTCTGATTACCATTGGACTCGGGAGTTCGGGATTCGCAGTCGCTCATGGTGCGAATGGCGGCAATGGCAGCGCCGGTCACGCCATGGGTTTTCACAGCAGCGGTCATGGACACGGTCATCACCGAGGCGGCGGGCAGGGAGGGCGTGGGTCTAGGGGTGCCGGGTATCGCGGCGGCAACCATGGGGCCTGGAGCGTCCGGGGTCATGGGTTCTTCTTCGCATCCATCCCATCGTACTGCAGACTCGTCTATTGGGATGGCGTGCCCTATTACTATGCTGATGATGTTTACTATGAATGGAGCGGTACCGCCGGAGCCTACCAAGAGGTGCAACCACCCGTCGGCCTCGCTGAACAGATCGACGCCCAAGCACCGGTCCTGACAGATCTATTCGTGTTTCCCAACGGCGATCAATCGAACGAGCAATTGGAGCGTGATCAAGAGGCGTGTCACGACTGGGCAGTCGAGCAAGCCGGTTTCGACCCCCATACCGCGGCGCCGACTACCAGAGCCTCCGATCGCTCGGCGGCGAAGCGTGCAAGCTACCTTCGCGCCGAAGGAGCTTGCTTAGAAGCCCGCGACTACAGCGTGGAATAGCTTGTATGAGGAGTTGATACAACAATTTTATGGGTCGGCGGCTATCCTCATAGCCGTTATGAATGCACAGACACTTTATGTCAGCCAGGGGCTCGGCATAGTGCATGGCCTCCAAGCCGAAGAGAGTGTTCTCTCGTCCATTTTAGTCGGTACCGACACTCGGTCCGCATGCCGGCGCTTGATGTCTCGAGTGCGGCCAATCAGGACACCATACCATGAGTGATATGCTGAAGACGATTAGTCCGGTCGATGGGCGGATCTATGTCGAACGGCCGCTCGCGACGACGGGCGGCATTGATCGCGCGCTCGACTTGGCGCAACGCGCCCAACCCGCGTGGGGCTCACTGCCGCTGCCGATTCGCTGCGAAATTCTCGGCGACGCAGTCGAGGCCTTCGTCGCCAATTCGAGCGACATTGCCTCCGAAATCACCTGGCAAATGGGCCGTCCCCTTCGCCACTCGCCCCGAGAGGTCCGCGGCTTCGAAGAGCGCGCACGTGATTTGCTCAGCACCGCGCCCCCTGAGTTCGTCGCGCTTGAGCGCGGCGACGAGGCGGCCTCGCGGCGCCACATCAAGCGAGTACCACTCGGGCTGGTTGCGGTCGTCGCACCATGGAATTACCCCTACCTGACGGCGGTCAATGCTGTGCTACCGGCACTGATTGCCGGCAATGCAGTTGTGCTCAAGCATTCGCAGCAAACGCCGCTGTGTGCCGAGCGCTTTCGCGAGGCCTTCGTGAGCGCCGGCGTACCGGCCGGCGTGTTCCAATATCTACACCTCTCGCATGCCGACACCGTGGGTTTGATGAGCGACCGGCGCGTCGCAAGCGTCTGCTTCGCAGGCTCGGGGTTGAACGGCCGCGCTGCCATTGCGGCGGTATTCGCGGGGGTTGAGAATTCGGGCCTGGAGTTGGGCGGCAAGGACCCGGCCTACGTGCGTCCCGACGCCGACCTCACAAACGCCATCGAAATGCTGACGGATGGTGCCTTTTTCAATGCCGGGGAGTCTCGCTGCGGGATCAAACGGATCTACGTGTCGGCATCGCGCTACGAAGACTTCGTCGCCGGCTTCGTCGACCTGACGAAGAAGTACCGACTGGGATCACCGCTCGATCCGGAAACAACTTTGGGACCCGTCGTGCGTACCTCCGTCGCGGAGGACGTCCGCTCGCGGGTGAGGGATGCTGTCACCCGCGGAGCCAAGCAGCTGATCGACGAGAGATTGTTCGAGGCATCCACCCCCGGAACGCCCTACCTCGCACCGCAAGTGCTGACCGGCGTCGACCACTCGATGGCGATCATGCGCGAAGAGACCTTCGGGCCCGCGGTCGGCATCATCAAGGTTGACTCGGACGAGGAAGCGGTGCATCTCATGAATGACAGCGAGTTCGGCCTGAGTGCGGCGGCAATCTTCTCCTCTGATTCGCTGCGCGCCGAGAAACTCGCAGACGCACTTGATACCGGTACGGTGTTTTTAAACCGGTGCGACGATCCTGATCCCGCTCTGCCCGGGAATGGAATCAAGAGTTCGGGGCGCGATTACACCTTGTCAAGCGTGGGCTTTGAGCATCTGACCCGGCCGAAGTCCTATCACTTTGGGATAGCCCGTGAGCAAGGTACTTCGCGGCTGTGAAAGTTTCGACAAGAGAGGGAGTGGCATAGGAAGAACCGACGGGTCTCGAGGGGAACACCTTTCGGATTATTGCGACCGATCAACCCATTCAGGGCAGGGCGCGGGAATGTCAGGCGTAAAAGGAACGTTGCGCCGGAGGAGGTCGCCAGAATAAGCTTCACGGTAACTGTGCGAACCCAAGGATTATGCGAAGTTACAAAGAAAGATAAATATCGCGTAATCAATCGGTTACACGTCCAAGTTCGTGTAATGATTGAGTAGAACCTCAGTCGCGACGCCGTCGCGCATCCGTCGATTCAGCGCAATCACACACAACGCAACCTGGGTAATTCCGGCAAATGATCGAATCGAATTTAGACCCTTGGCCGGTTCAGGCGCTGGAAGCCACTCTTGGTTTGCCGACAGCCCGGACGAATCCGCCCCGCGATTTGCCCCCGTTATGGCATTGGTTGTATTTCTTGCCTACTGCGCCGCGTTCATCCATCGGGCCAGACGGTCATGTGCGCAATCAGGAGTGGGTTGATCCCACGTTGCGTCGCCGACGCCTGTTCGCTGCGGCTCGTACCGAGTTCTTGCGGCCGTTGCGCATCGGAGTACGGGCGCACATGACGGAACGGGTGCTCGGACGGCGCGATAAGCACGGCAAAAGCGGCGACTTTCAAGTCGTCACTGCGGAATATCAATATTTTCAGAACGACGCGCTGTGCGTGCGCGAGGAACGGGACATCGTCTATCTTCAAGGCCCGGTTCCGGCGCAACCGGCTCCGAAGGATGAATTCGCGATCAAGACCGCTGCGACGGATTCATGGACGGTCACCTTGACTCCGGATCCGGTGATGCTCATGCGCTTCTCCGCATTGACGTTCAATGCGCACCTCATCCATTTTGACCAACTCTATACGCAACGCGAAGAAGGTTACCCGGAACGGGTCGTGCATGGGCCTTTGGTCGCTGTGGTATTGGCGCGATTGCTGGCGCTCAATCAAGTGGATCGATTGGCTCGTTTTGAATTCCGCGCCCGCAGTCCGCTGTACGTGAATCATCCCATTCAGTTCATGGGTAAACCCGAAAGCGGCCGCATCGGATTGCGGGCGATCGGAGTGTCCGGAATGCTGGCGATGGAAGCGACCGCGTGGCTTTCCGGCCCTGCTGAGGATTCCGCTCCGCCCCGATAGACGAGTTTTGACCGCTGCAGCGGCTATCCGCGCTGCCGGCGCCGAAACGGCGATCCGTCAGGCGTACAGCGAGGCGATGGTTTTCACCGCGCGCTCGGCTTCCGCCCGGTCGGGCACCGTTGTGTCATCACCGAATCCGTAATAATCGTTCTCGCCCATGGCTTGGAACACCAAGCCGTCGCGCCGCGGGACGAAACTCACGTTCCGGTAGACCAAGCCGTAGTGAATGTCGGGCTGCGGGATCATGCGCGTCAGTTGGCCGCGCACCGGCACCACGGACTCATCGCCGAAGAGCGCTCGTGCGCCATAGCCGGTGGCGTTGATGATGGTCTTCTGGCGCAGCGCATGGAGATCCGCCGGGCTCCGGAACTCGACGACCTCGATCTTGCCGCCGCTTGCGAGGAAGTCCGACACCAGCATGCGTGCATAGGCACTGATGTTGAACATCATCCGCGACGTGCCGCGCACCGTTCGCGCACCGAACGGATGGCTGCGGGGCGGAAAGTCCTTGGGACGTGGCGCCAAGTCTTCCAGGAGTTCCCTCTCCAACTTCGCAAACGCGGGCCGACCGTCGGTGGGCGAATCGCGATTGGAAGCGCCCGCTCCCTCATCGGACACGTAGTATTCGTCGAAGTACTCCACCGGTTCGCCGGGCAGCCCGAGCAGGGTTTGATAGGTTTGCCAGGAGCGTCGCGCCATACTCTCCCACAGTTGCTTGAACGGCGGAGTCGCGTGTTGCTCGAGACAGATTCTCGAGTCCGGCGACCAGACCCCGGTTGCCAGGGACGAGCGCACATTCGGCGGCAGGTCTTTGGCATAGATGGTCACGCGCGCGCCGGCGCGTTGGAGCAGTAGCCCGGAGGTGAGGCCGAGCGCGCCGCAGCCGAGCACCGCGATCTCGCGGTCACCCGTGGCCAGCGCCTTGTCGGTCGCGATTGCGCTCGATCCCCACGAGAGTGACCAGCCGCTGCCGCCGTGACCGTAGTTATGAACGATCGTCTGGTTTCCGAGGCGCTCGACGTCGAGACGCGGTCCCTCGGGCCGGAACGGTCGGGTACAGACGGTAATCGCCGTCACTCGATCGATCTCTGCGCGCAGCGGCGGCAATTGCAACCGGCTGGCAGAAAGCGCCACCCCGGGCGCGGACACCGGCAGGCGGCAACCGCCCAGCGCACCCAATAGCAGCGCGGCTCCCGCGCCGGTCAAGACCCGTCGGCGTTCGCTGGAATGAGCGACGTGACTCATGTGACACTCACTGTGTGGGGCCATTTTTGCCGTGAGTATCGCATAGTCCCCGGCAGAGCAGCCACGTGCTTCTCGGGACGTGTTTGAAACCCGACGTCGGCGGCTCGCCCCTGACTTAGCAGGCAGGTGCCTTTAGAATGTCGTTTTCCTGGCGGAGAACCCAATTCGTGAAAAGCTACGCGCGGGTTAGAGCGCTTGTCATGGCGTGCCTGTTGTCGATCCTGATGCCTCACCCGGCAGCGGCGACCTCTGCCGGCGTTGCGCTTCCGTCGCTCGCGCCGGTCATCAAAGCGACTTCACCCGCGGTGGTCAACATCGCAACCCGCGGCACGTTGACCGAGCGGGTGGCGGGCAATCCGTTGCGCGAGGACCCTTACTTTCGTCGATTCTTCAACGTGCCCGAGGGCGGAGTGGTGCGGCGGCGCCAGTTCCAGAGCGCCGGCTCGGGTGTGATCGTGGACGCCAAGAAAGGCTACATCGTCACCAACCGCCACGTCATCGAGAATGCGAGCGAGATCACGGTGACGCTGCTCGACAACCGGCACTTTCAAGCGACAGTGGTCGGCAGCGATGAGGGCACCGACATCGCGGTGCTCAGGGCCGTCGAACCGCATTTGACGGAGATGCCGCTCGGCGACTCATCGCACCTCGAGGTTGGCGACTGGGTGGTGGCCATCGGCAACCCCTTCGGCCTGAAACACACGGTAACGGCTGGGATCGTCAGCGCGCTCGGCCGTACCGGAATTCATCCGCACGGCTATGAAGACTTCATCCAAACGGATGCCTCCATCAACCCCGGCAATTCCGGCGGAGCGCTGGTGAACTTGAACGGCGAACTGATCGGCATCAACTCCGCGATTCTATCCAAGGACGGCGGCAATATCGGCATCGGCTTCGCCATCCCGGTCAATATGGTCAAGGCGGTCATGGAGCAGCTCATCACTTACGGCGAAGTGAAACGCGGGCTCGTCGGCATCAAGCTGCGCGACGTGACGCCGGAAGCGGCCGAGTCCCTGCAGCTCGTCAATGCGCGCGGCGTCGAGATCTCTGAGGTCGCGCCAGGCTCCGCGGCCGATCACGCGGGTATCAAAGTGGGCGAAGTGGTGGTTTCCATGAACGGCGTGCCGCTCGAGAGCGCCGCGCAGCTGCGCAACGGACTCGCGCTGCTGCGCGTCGGTCAAAGCGTCGAGATGCGTCTTTTGCGCAACGGCGTGGAGCGTAGCGTGACTCTGACGATCAATCCGCCGAGTTCCCTGAGTCGGCCCTGAACGACAGGTAGCTGTTTCGTCGGTATAGGGCCGATCAGTCGAATTCGGCCACGAGGTCCTTGGCACCATTGCGGATGCCTGCTCTGGAGGCGGCGCTCGTTCCGAAGCTGGCAAAGAGGTTTTCAGCGAAGGGATATTGCTTGGCGACATAGGCACGCAGAAGTTGATTGGAGGCGCTGTCATAGATCTCCACGGCGTAGCTCACCGAACCGGTAAAGATCGCCTGCTTGTCGCGCGCGGTTTGGACGACGTTAACTATCAGATTAACCGGTGCGATCTTCGTGAGCGAGGCCAAAACTGGGGTGTTGGTCTCGAGGCCCGTCAACGTCAGATGGATGCGCAGGGTCGTTGGTCCCGGCGCTTTCGCCAGCGCAAATTTTGGCTTGAGCGCCTCGGCGAACTGCTGTTCCATATACGCGGCGAGCACCGCCTTGTCGGCGTCTGACATCTTCCCGAATTGCTGATCGGGGCCTCCGTAGACAATGACCGGGTCGATGATTACGGCATTGTATTTGTGCCAATCATTGCCGGCCGCGGAATACAGAAACGGAACGTGGCCGTGCTTGTCCTGGGGATTGGGCGCGAGCTGGGACGCCGAGGTGAGCCTTTGATAGTTGACGGGATGCGTGGTGGCACATCCCGCCAGTGCGGCGGAACATAGGCCGAAAGCAAGAAATTGTTTTGTCGAGTTGGACATGGTCGATTCCTTTGGAGCAGTGGGGGTGTTGGACTTGGATTGAAGCAGGCTCGATTGCTCGATTTCACTGGCAGACTCGATGGTCATAAGTCGCTCAGCCGCTTAATCAGGTTGACGGCCGCGATGAGGGTCTGCTTCTCTTCCGGGTCTAGTTTTGCAACGGTTGCGTTGAGCCATGCGCGCTTCAGTCGCATGTTGGTCCGCATCGCCGCAATGCCCAGCTCGGTGAGAAAGACCAGGCCTTGGCAGCCGTCGGTAGGATGTGGTCGGCGCTGAACTAGGCCCGCCTGCTCCAATGCGGTGAGGGTGATGCCCATCGATCGCGGCTCCACCCCCTCGGCGTACGCGAGTTCCGCGGCAGTCATCCACCCGTTCTCGTCCAGGCGCGTCAGCGCGTCGACCTGCGGCCATGTCAGCTCGCTCAGGTTGGTTTCCGTGCGAAGCCGGCGCAGAAGCTGCGCGCTCGCTCGCAGCAAATCAGCGGCGGCCATCTCGAGCGAATTGACCGGCACCGGGTCATCGTGCATGTGGTCCTCGCGTCGCCGCCTCTCGAAGACTGATTTGTTCATGTCCTCAACTGTATACTTATCGCCGAAGTTAAGTCAACAAGTGTATACATACGGTAACCCATTACTTGCGGCCTGAACAAGTCGAGACCCGTCTTCCGCGATTGATCGACGGCGAAAGCATTGAATTACTTATGTACTCAGCTGTAGACTTACTATGGGGAAAAGTTCGTCGAGTGAATACATGGCTGCGAAACAAGAATTGTCGTTCGATCAACCCAAGCGGCGGCGAAATGCCCTGGCCACGCGTGAAGCCATCCTGCAATCGGCCTTGGCCGCGTTCTCGCGCCATGGCTATGACGGTATTGGGGTTCGGGAAATCGCAGAGGCGGCCGGTGTGACCGCCGTACTCGTGAATCGGTACTTCGGTTCGAAGGAGGAACTGTTCGCCGAAGCCGTCGAGCTTGCGTTCGCAGACAACAGTTTGTTTGAAGGCGAATTCACGGAGCTCGCGAATCGCTTGTCCGCCGTGATCATGAGAAAAACCGAGCCGCAGGACAAGCCCAACGACGCATTGCTCCTGCTGCTGCGCTCGGCCCCGAATCCTCGCGCGGCGGAGATATTGCGGGACTGCATTGCTCGCCGATTCGAGCGACCGTTGAAATCCTTGCTGCAGGGTCCAAGGGCAGAAGAGCGGGCCGCAATGGTTCTCGCCCTGATCCTAGGTTTTGTACTCATGCGCAGAGTCATTAGGAGCAAGGGGCTCTTCGACGACAGCGGGAGCCTTGCCGGAGAGCTCAAGATAATGCTTCAACGACTGATCGAAAGCTCTGCCCGTAGTGACGTACCTCGCCGGCACAACCGTGCCAAGAAGCACGACAAATAGCACCACAACCGGAGGCGTTGTCCGAAGGACCCCGTCCAACGACATCGGGCTATTGCACCGTCTGAACGGCTAGGTGGTCAATCGCGAAATGCGCTTCATTTGACCTCCGGGTTGCTCAGCGCAACTCGCGCGGCCTCCTTGTCCGCGGCAGTCAGGCAAACGGAAGCGGGGAGGGTGGGTCTGAGGGCGGCCGGGTAGGTGGATGGTCCGTTAAGTATTCCTTAACACACTGTCACGCATTGCGTTTGTTGTGCCGGGGCGGGCAGTGCAACCTACTCACTGTTCGATCGATTCACTCAACGGAGAACGCTCATGACACACGAAATCTTTGCCGCCCGCTTTGCACAGGCGCTTCTTGCCGTCATCGCCACGGTCGCTTCCGTCCTTGTTGTCCAATTGGCGCTGACCGTCTAGCTCCAAATACAGGGGGCCTGCGAGCTCGCGTGAGTTCGACGAATATTTCGCTTGGACGGTGTCGATTCCTAGCCCCCGTGTTCGTCTTTAAGGTAGTCAATGATAATTGAGCGAGCTGAACCATGATCTCCTCCACGGAATCCTCGTCGACCTTCAATGCCGGGCTGGGAGCCAACCGCAGCGGCTATCCGCGGCGTATCCCGGGGCCGCGCAAACTGCGCGCCTTTGTGGCTGCCGTTGTTCCGAAGCTACGGGATATCGCGCCCTATGCTCTGATGGAACTCGTTCTGCCGGGCGGCTCGGTGATGGCGCTTCTACTGTGGCTTTATCGTCGGCAGAAAAAAAGTTCCGCAGAACAGCTCGATGGGCTCCCGATCGGCTAGCGCGGATGCGTGAACTCATGGACGACGCCGAAATCAATCGCTTGCGGAAAGCCACGTTAAACACATAGGCAGGATTTTGCCTAGTGTCTCTCAATTCGCTGTCGGTGGCGGGAGACATTCCCACGCCTAAACAATTCAGGAAGACTCCCTCCGCTCGCTGCCGCACCCGATGTGTGGCCGCGGAGAACGAGAAGGGGCTCTTCGATGACGAATCTTGGGAACCGACCGGGGCGTTTTGCTTCGCTGGTGATAGCGAGTGTGACGATCGCGATGAACGCCTGCGGCGGCGGCGGTCATGGCAGCCAGGGATCGCCGCCTGCGGGTAGTTCCGCCACTCCACCCACGCCGTCGCTCCTTTCCATTGCGATTGCCCCAACCCCCACGACCATCGCAGTGGGCGCGACGCTGCAGTTCACCGCGACGGGCACCTACAGCGACAGATCCACACAGACTCTCACCGGCGCAGTGACGTGGAATTCCTCGAGCGGCAGCGTCGCCACGATCAGCAACTCGAGCAACTCCCCGGGACTGGCGACCGCAGCCAGCCCCGGGGCAACCTCAATCGTGGCGACCAAGGGAACGATCACGTCTCCTGCGGTGACACTGACCGTGACCGGTGCGGCGCCGGCGGCGAAGAGTGCGAAGCGGGGCGTAGCCTACGACCTGGCCGACCCGAGCGATTTTGCGGCGCTCTCGCCGGGAGTGAGCTGGTGGTACAACTGGAGCCCGCAACCCAATGCGCAGGCGCCGACCGATTACGTTGCCCAGTACCACATGGACTTCTATCCCATGCTATGGAATGGCACCTATGACGCGGCGGCCATCGAAGCCTTTCTGCTCGCGAATCCCGGCGTCAAATTTCTCCTCGTCGTCAACGAGCCCAATATCGTCACTCAGGCAAACCTGACGCCCCAGCAAGCAGCGGATCTCTGGCCCGGTTTCGAAGCAATTGCCGCGCACACCGGCGTCAAAATCGTGGGTCCCGCCATCACCTGGGGAACGATGCCCGGCTACGCCGATCCCGTGGTCTGGCTCGATGCCTTTTATGCGGCCTATCACGCGGCCAACGGCAACCGGGATCCGCAAATCGATTACCTCGCCTTCCATTGGTACGACTACGGGTTGGACGCGCAGCTCAATCGCTTGACGAAATACGGCAAGCCGTTCTGGGTCACCGAATTTGCCAATTGGCACTCTCAGATCGACGGAGCGCAGATCGACACCGCGGCCAAGCAAGAGACACAGATGACCGACATGGTTGCAATCTGCGAGTCGCGCGCGGACGTCGTGCGTTACGCGTGGTTCACCGGACGGATGAGCGATGACATCCATTTCACGAGTCTGCTCGCCGCTCCCGGACAACTGACCGCCCTCGGTCAACTGTATCTGTCGCTGCCGTACTAGGCACCCTGAGCGTTATAGAGCAATTCAAGCAAAGGACTTCCCGATGAGTAATCTTGGACGACTTGCATTATTTGGCACTTGGGTGATGGCAGCAGCGCTGACGTTGAGCGCCTGCGGCGGCGGTCACAACGGCGGCAGCGGAGGCACTCCGTCGTCGACGACCCCGGTAGTTCCGGCCCCCGCTCTGGTATCGATCGCCGTCACACCGGCCACGGCCGCGGTGAGGACCGGCGCAACACAGCAGTTCATTGCGACCGGCACGTACAGCGACAAGTCGACGCAGGTGCTGACGGCGGCCGTGACCTGGAGCTCCTCCAGCACCGCCATCGCGACCATCAGCGGCGCGAGCGGCTCGCAAGGACTTGCGACCGCCGTCGGCGTCGGCTCCACATCCATTGTGGCGACGGATGGAGCGATTGCGTCGCCGGGAGTACCGCTGACCGTGACTGCCGCCGCGCCGACGCTGGTCTCCATCGCCGTGACGCCCGCTGCGGCGAGCGTAGCGGCCGGCGCCACACAGCAGTTCGTCGCCACCGGCACCTACAGCGATCACTCCACAAAGACTCTGACGACATCGGTCATGTGGAGTTCGTCCAACGCCGCCGTCGCCTCGATCAGTAACGCGAGCGGCTCGCAGGGGCTCGCGGCCGCAGTCAGCGCCGGCTCGGCTTCGATTGCCGCCATCCAGGGATCGGTGATGTCCCCCGGTGCGACATTGACGGTCACTGCGGCCGGCACGACGTCTCCATCCGGAGTGCCGACGATCAAAACGCAGCCGGCCGCTCAGACCGTCACCATGGGCCAGCATGCGCTCTTTAACGTGATTGCCACGGGCGCATCAACCTACCAATGGTTTGAAAACGGGACCGCCATCAGCGGCGCGACGAGCGCCACTTACTACACGCCGGCCATCCAATCCACTGACGCGGGCGCATCGTTTACCGTCGTCGTGGGCAATAGCTTGGGCCACGTGACGAGCAGCGCCGCGGCGCTATCCATTAATCCAGCCGCCGACGGCGGACCGCCCGCGAATTTCTGGGGAAATACTGCGGCCCTTCCGGCGGCCGCCCAGTCCATGACATTCAGCTTCGTGAATCAGACGAACGGTGTCTACCCGGACAGTCAGGTGTTCTGGAGCGTCCAAGGGCATACGGCGGGCGGCACCCAGGTGAACGAAGTGCACTCGATTGCCGACCAGCCGACCTATGACATGCCGCCGTTGACCTCGGCGCGAATGTATTTCTACATCGCGCCGAACGCGGCCGGCATCAATAACGGCTCCACGAGCTACTACGATTTCATCGAGTTCAACATCGGTGGAGCGGCTGGCAACTATAACTTCAATGGCGACACGACGCGCGTCGATGCCTTTGGGCTGAAGACAGCCGTGAGACTCGTCTGCGCCGATGGCACTGACCTCGCACGCGGCGAGGATTACGGCACCTTCCTCGAGGATCGCTCGATCACGTTCCTGAAATATCTCGCCGAGGTCCCCGCGGTGTTCGCCTCGACGGCGACGCAAAACGCACCCTACCGAATCGTCAATCCGGGCGCTGCCGATTTCGGGCCCGGCGGCGCGAATGCGGGTTATTACCAAAGTTATCTCGATCTCGTATGGGCCAACAACAACATCGACAAGGCCATCGTGCCGGAACCGACACCGTTCCTGAATCTAGCGAATGGCAATCTCAACGATCTGAGTGCGGCGCTGAATCGACACGTCGCGGACAAACCAGGCACCTTCACCGCTGCAGGAAAGCTGGTGAAGCCGAACTTTTGGTCCACGATGCCGAGCAGCACGTTCTACCAGGCCGGGCCGGCCAATTACTACGCCGAGTATTGGCACACCCATGGCATCGGCGGGTATGCGTATGGGTTCCCGTACGACGACGTGGGCGGCCATTCCTCGGATATCGGCTGCGGCAAACCTACCTATCTGGTGGTCGCCATCGGCTGGTAGTCCGGGCCGCCGCTCGTCGAGGCGCAAGGCCAAGGCCGCGTCGTCCAGCAAGATTTCTCTGACCGTGTGAGGCGCGCCACTTGGATTCTGCCGTTCAACTGATTACATTCGCTCTCGAACGACTGTTTCGTACATCCAATCGGATCTCCAACTACACCAACGGTGCTGGGCATAGCGCCGTGCCGACGCACCATGATATCAACTCAGCGCCTTTTGCTTTGGCTCGGTGTCATGGTTCTTTCCATGCCCGCCATGGGAGACACCGTGGCTGGGCTCACGGGACTGCAGAGCGACGTCGTGTTTTCAGATTACTCTCCGTTGTCGACCAGCACGGAATTACTGCATCGTCTCTTAAGTCCATTGAACGCGATGCAGGCGCGCAAGACGCTGGCGCTCTCGGCCGTGGCGCTGCGCGATCAACCGATCGACCTGGCCCGGGAGCGATTTACCGTCTATGTTCCTTCGCATCCTCCAACCGGGGGTTATGGTGTGTTGGTGTTCGTACCGCCCTGGGAGAACGCAATGCTGCCACGGGGCTGGGCCGCGATACTCGATCGCCACGGAGTGATTTTCGTCAGTGCCGCGAACTCGGGTAACGCGGCGAATATTCTTGATCGCCGTGATCCTTTGGCGTTGCTGGCCGCGCATAACATCATGCAGCGCTTTCGAGTGGACCCGGAGCGTATATACATCGGCGGGTTTTCCGGCGGTTCGCGAGTGGCGCTGCGCCTCGCGCTGGGGTTTCCGGACCTCTTTCGAGGGGCATTCCTCAACGCGGGAAGCGATCCCATTGGTGAGACGCCGCTGCCGCTGCCCGAATTATTTTCGCGCTTTCAGGAAATGACGCGCATCGTGTATATCAGCGGTCAAAATGACGCCGTCAACGTCGACAAGGACGCTGCCAGCATCCAGTCCCTGCTCGAGTGGTGCGTGTTTGATTGGTACGTCGAGCGGACGCCGTGGATGGGCCATGAACTGGCGGGCCCGGCCGTCCTTGGCCGAGCGCTCGATATGCTCGATAAACATGCGGTACCTAATGTGGCGAGGTTGAACAATTGCCGTCTGCGCCTCAATCGGGAATTGGGAAAACAGATGGATCAAGCAAGCGATCTTCTGGCCGCCGGCAATGTCGACGGAGCACGGCGATTGCTCAATAAGATAGATACGCGCTATGGCGGTCTAGCCGCGCCGCGAAGTGTGGACCTCGCGGCGCGGATCGATGGGACGAATTGACCACCCCGTGCAGATTTGAGGGAGCGGCCCTCAGAAGCTCGCACTCACCCGGACGTACCAGAACGCACCGTTGAAACCGAAGGGACCGCCGGTGCGGGGAAACCGCTCGCCGTCCGACTCGCCGCCGGTCTGGGGATAGATCTGGCTTTTGGCGGAGTTGGCGATAGCGTCGGGAAAGGCGTTGAAAATATTGCGTCCACCGATGGCCGCAGTCACGTTCTTGAACACCTCGTACGACAGATCAAGGTCCGTGGTCCATTTGGCGGAGAACAGCTGGCCCGGATAGTCGTTCTCGTCCCGCCACGTACCGTACCAATTCTCGTGTAAGGCGGCCCGAAACGGGCCGAGCGCATAGTTCACATTCATGTTCAGGCGACGGTTCGGGGCATAGTGTTCTATGTCATCGATTCGCGCCGGAGTGATGACCTTCGGGTCAAATTTCGTGACGTGAGTGAGATTGTAGTTAAATGCAAGGGCCGTTTCCAAGTGGCCAAAGTTGCCGAGTTGGAAGGGATAGCTGACCACCAGGTCCGTTCCCTTGGTCTTGGTGTCAAAGCCGTTGGTGAAGTACTGCACGGTGCCGCCGGCGCCGACGTAGGCCAGGGCGGGGAGGTTGGCGATATCTGCCGTGGTCACGTTGAACTGCTGTGAGATGCCGATCCTGTGCCGCACCGCGATGCTGTACCAGTCGAGGGTGATCAGCATGTCCTGGATCGGGGTCAAGACGATGCCGCCGCTCAAATTAGTGGATTCTTCAGGCCTCAGTGCCTTTGCTCCGTAGAACTTGGCGTCCGCGCTGGTGACGGGGTAGGTGCCGATCTGCACTTGAGTGGTCGTACCCGGCAAGAAGGTCGTGCTCAGGGTCTCGACGTTCGATTGGCCGGGCGTGGGCGCATGGAATCCGGTGCTGAGCGTGCTGCGCAGAGCGAGCCAGTCGGTGGCTTTGTAGCGAACCTGAAATTTGCCGAGTGTGGTCGAGCCGAATGAGGCGTAGTGCTCGAAACGTCCCGCGAGGCCCATCGTGAGATTCCGGATGACGTCGGCCTCTACATCCAGATATCCGGCATAACTGACCTGCGACGCATCGACCGCGGCCGAGATGCCGCCGTAGCCGTTGGATGCCGTGGACTGTGTGGCGGCGACCTGGACCAGCTTGCCTGTCTTCGGATCGGGGGCGAGGACGGCTGTGCACGCACCCGCAACGCAGGTATACAGCGGCTGGGAAGCATACGGGCCCGCGGCATACGAGGCCTGATCTCCAAGGAGTTGCTGATAGTTCTCGTTTCGCCATTCAAGCCCGCCTGCCAGGGATATTGGACTCGCCAGCCAGGAAACCGCCCAGGGGTAGCTCAGGTCGAGGTTGAAGTTGTTCTCCTTTTGCACGAACTTGCCATCGTAGAAGCTCTCGGGAGATAGCGGTCCCAATGACGGGTTGATCGAAGTTTTCAAGGACACGGCCAGGGAGTTCTGGGCCGTGGTGCCGGAGAGATCGTAATTGATACCCCAGCGATTGGTGCCCTTGTAGCCCACGGCACCAAAGAACTGCTGGGTGACGCCGTAGAAGCGCGGCGTGAAGCCGGCGGGGTAGAAGGAGCTGAAGTTGAAGGTATTGCCGTCCTGGATATACCCGCCGACCGGGCAACCGGTCAGTGTGGTTTGGTTGCAGGGATCCAGGTAGATGTCGCTAAACGCCGGATGATGCGAGAACGTATTGCCGCTGGAGTCGGTGACGGTCTTCGGCAGGCGATAATTGAAGCTCTCGTTCGTTTGAATGTTGGCGTAGTTGGCGAAGAAGTATATCTGATCGTCGTTATCGAGTTTGATGCCGGAATTGAGGAATGTCTTGACGCTGTCGGACGGCGGCGTCCCCCACTGCTGTACCGGACCGGGGTAGTGCGGCAACTGAGACGCCAGGTTCGGATAAGTCGCGGCGAAGGCGAGAGCCGATGGCCGAGTCGGGTTGCGGACGGTTTGTTCGTTTCTCGCCCATTCCGCGCTGACGTTGACGAAGCCCTGGCTGCCCAAGGGCAGGCCGAGATTTGCCGCTAAATAGCCATCACCGCCGTCGCTCGAGTAGTCTTTCGGGAAATATTTTCCGTAACGCCCATCAATTTGAAAACCCGAGGGAGCGTTGCGGAACTGATAGTTGAGCACCCCGGCGATGGCATCAGAGCCGTACTGGGCAGACGCGCCGTCGCGCAGAATCTCGAGCGATTTGACGGCGATGGACGGGATCGAATTGAGGTCGGGGCCTTGCGATCCGAACGCCAATTCGGTCTCACCGCCCTGGTACACCTGGACGAGTGCCGAGCGGTTCATGCGTTTGCCGTTGAGCATCACCAGCATCTCGTCCGCAGGCAGGCCGCGCAGTGACGGGGAGCGAACGAAGCTGGACGCATCGGAGATTGAATTCTGGCCGACGATAAACGACGGCACGAGGTTGGACAGGGTATCCAGCATGCTGGCAGATGGGTAATTGGCGAGTTCGGTGCCGGTGAGTACGTCGATCGGCGCCGAGGACTCCGCGACGGTGCGGTCCTGACGCCTCGTTCCCGTGACGATCACTTCATCGAGTTCGCTCGCGGGAGCCGCATTGCCAGTGTCCGAGCTGCTGCTGCTCGCGGCAGTGGCCACATTCATTGACATGGCCAGAACGAATGCTATCCCGACAATCAGCAGAGTTTTCATGCAGGTTCTCCCAGAACGACGAAGGAAATCTTGGCTACGAAGGGGCAGGGCGGGCAAGGCGACGCCGACCCCCCGAATTCGAGGCGCGGAGCAGCCGAAAGCGGTTCGGCATCGTTGCGCGGAACGAGCAACGACACCGATACGAGCTTCCTTGCAGTAGTGACTATTTCTTCCCGAACGATCATCTAAGGGCCCTCCATGGACCGTGCTGCGCCGAGGACGCAGGCATACGACGCCGCGCCCGGATCCTCGGACTCGCCTCGACTCTCTACTATTCATCCCCGCCAATTAATGGCGGCATTTTTATATTCCAGCGTAGTGTAGGACCGAAGTTCGCTGTCTGCAACCCGCGTGCGTGTGAGGCTCGATGCGCGGCGCGCGTGCTTCCTACGAATCCACAACCTGGCCCGTCCGATCAGGCGGGGATCGCCAGACGAGTCACGCAGTCCCGCCGATTGAGTCTGAGAGCGTGTGCCACTTCATCTACCGGGAGCGGCCGATACAGAAAATACCCTTGGACAGCGTCACAACGTTGGGACCGGAGAAACTTTAACTGGTCCGCGGTCTCCACACCCTCTGCCACGACGTTGAGTTTCAAACCATGTGCCATGGCGATGATGGCTCGTGTAATTTTCATGCCACCGGAGTCTGAGGGGATATCCCGAATGAACGAGCGGTCGACTTTGAGAGTATCGATTGGAAATCGTTTGAGGTAGGCGAGCGATGAATAACCTGTTCCAAAGTCATCAATGGCGATCTGAACGCCCATCGATTTCAAGTTCTCGAGGACGGCAACGGTGCATTCCCCGTGCGACATGGCCGCGCTTTCAGTAATCTCCAACTCCAGACTCGACGGATCCATTCCACTGGCGTGAATGATCCGCGTCAGCTTCGGAAGGAGCATCGGATCCGCGAACTGACGTGCGGATAGGTTGACCGCAACGCTTAGCTTTGTCGGACCTTGATCCTGCCACGCTCTGTTCTGGGCGCACGCGGTAGCAAGCACCCATTCACCGATGGGCACGATTAGTCCTGTCTCTTCGGCAAGTGGAATAAAATCCAACGGCGAGACCAGCCCTCGCTGCGGATGCTTCCAGCGCAATAGCGCCTCGGTCCCAGTAATCAAACCGGTCGCCATTTCTACCCGCGGCTGATAGTGCAGCAGGAATTCACCTCGCTCCAAGGCATGGCTTAGGTCCGACTCCAGCTCCAGTCGTTCCAGGGTATGCACGTTCATCGAAGGCAAGTAATATTGATAGTTGTTTCGCCCCATCTCCTTGGCCCGATACATGGCTACATCCGCCGCCTTGAGCAGTTCTTGCGAGTCGTTGCCGTCGGAAGGATAAACGCTGATGCCGATGCTCAATGTGACATGACAAGCCTTTTGTCCGAGCAGGTAGGGTGCGCTTAATTGATCGACGAGGCGCCGGGCGCAAGCGGAAATATCCGACAGACTGGCTTGGTTTTCGACGAGCACCACGAACTCGTCGCCCCCCATCCGCGCGATCGTATCGCCCTCCCGTGACTGAGCCCGCAGGCGGTCGGCCACCTGACGCAACAGCACATCCCCGACTTCGTGTCCCAACGAGTCGTTAATCACCTTGAAGCGGTCCAGATCCATAAAGAGAATCGCGAGTTGCGTTCCGGCGCGGCGGTGACGGCTCAGGGCTTGGTCAAGGCGCTGGTTCAACATCAATCGATTGGGGAGGGAGGTAAGGTCGTCATGGAAGGCGATGTGACGGACGCGGTCATCCGCGCGTTTCCTTTGCTGAAGTATGCGAAATGACAATGCGGTTCCGAGGATCAGGAGCCCGGGGGTTGCGGCAAGCATGATGGCCTGGAGCAATTCGTACGTCGCGCGGGACGCCTCGCCCAAGGCCTCGACGAATTGATTTTCGATGGGAGTGAGATTTTCGTTGATAAGGGCGATCTCCGTCAGAGTAGATCGGATTTCTTCGCCGGTCGACGCAGGAGACTCGATCTCACGCTGCAACGACGTTCCCGCCGCGTCGAGTTCAATGATGTAGCGGTCGGCCGCATCCCAAGCTCGAATTGCCCGTTGCATAAAACTGATCCACTCAAATCTACGGTATAGATTGAACATGCCGTCGACGTCATCGCGATGATTGCCGCCACGGATAAATCCTCGCCGTACCGTCCCAATATTCGGATGCAGTTTGTTCATCTCGATCCGCGCCTCGTGGTCTCCCAAGGGGATAGCGATATCAGCGCGAAATAAACGCAAGTCTTCCGGGGTATGGCTGACTGCATATTTCTGCAGATGAAAGACGGCATCTTTCTGAGCTTTTGACCACATGCTCTCGCCGCCGACATACGCACGCAGCGACGACAAAATTCCGAAACTGAAATTGGCGAGAATCAACAAGCAGAGCACGATTGCGGCAAACATCCAAACGATCGCAAACGGGGAACTCGACGCCGACGCAGCTCCTGAAGAGGGTGCGTGGGCGGTACTGCGGAAGGTCGGGTTCAAAGCGGCGCCTTGCATTTTTCTTCGCCGCGGCGCGCGAATGACGTGCGCAGATGCTACCTAATCGTGCCGGCTCGTGATGTGAGCCAAACAACACAATCGGGCGGCATCGGCCTCATTGGGAAGCCATTCGCCGTGATGGGCGGCAAACAGATGGCGGCGCTGGCGGAGCATCCGAGATCATGGACAGTTCGCCCTTCGAGTCGCGGTAAGTGTGAACACAGCAAGCGCAGGCAGGTAAAAAGCCTGTTATACGTGACGCCGCTCCTCGTTTCGTCGAGCGGTCCGTACTACAACGAACTGCCGCATCCTCCCACCAAGACATCCATTATGCTGAAGCGCCTCCGAGGTTATTTCTCGAACGACCTCTCGATCGATCTGGGCACCGCCAACACCCTGATTTACAGCAAGTCACGCGGAATCGTGCTCAACGAACCTTCGGTCGTGTCGGTGCAGAAGCAACCAGGCGGCGGGAAGGTGCTGGTCGCTGTGGGTGCAGAAGCTAAAAAAATGCTCGGACGAACTCCTGGGCACATTACGGCAGTCAGGCCGTTGAAAGATGGTGTCATCTCAGATTTCACGTACACCGAAAAGATGCTTCAATATTTTATCAAGAAGGTGCACGGTAATTGTCTTTTAAGTCCCAGCCCGCGCGTCCTTGTATGTGTGCCGTTTGGTGCGACCGAAGTCGAACGCCGTGCCATCAAAGAATCGGCCGAAGGTGCCGGTGCGCGCAGCGTCGACATCGTGCCCGAACCGATGGCCGCCGCCGTCGGCGCGGGGTTGCCGGTACATGAAGCGCGCGGTTCAATGATTCTCGACATTGGCGGGGGCACTTCCGAAGTCGCGGTGGTGTCTTTGAATGGCATCGTCTACGCCGCCAGCGTGCGCGTGGGTGGTGATAAATTCGACGAAGCAATCACGCAATACGTCCGGCGTAACTACGGCATCTTGATCGGAGAGGCGACAGCAGAGCGCATCAAGATAGAAATAGGATCGGCGTATCCAGGCGAGCGGGTGCGCGAGGTCGTCGTCAGGGGAAGAAATCTCTCCGAGGGCGTACCACGTGGCTTCACGCTGAATTCAAATGAAATTCGGCAAGCGCTCGAAGAGCCTTTGCAAAGCATCGTGAGTGCGGTGAAGCGAGCGCTCGAACGAACCCCTCCGGATTTAGGCAGTGATGTGGCGGAAAGCGGCATCGTACTCTCGGGCGGGGGCGCCTTGTTGCGCGACATCGATAAACTGCTGACGAAAGAGACCGGGCTGCCGGTGGTCATCGCGGACGATCCACTGACCTGTGTGGCTCGCGGCGGCGGCCGAATCCTCGAGATCACGCGAGAGCAGGGGCGGGGAGTGTTTGACATTCAGTAGCGACACAATCGACGAACAGCCCCGCTCGCTTATGCGACAGGTTTCACGAAGATGGTTCGCACGCGTGGTGGCGATTATCAACCACGGTTTGGATTGGTGGACGTAGCCACCGGGCGTGCGCTATTGAGCGCTGCCAGTTCCGCGCGCAGCTCGTCAACGTACTCCAGCAAACGCCTGCGATCCTTCGTGACTGGGAAAAAAGTCGTTTCGTTGTCTCCGCAGCGCTTATCCCACGAACGAATACAGTCCAGTTCTTCGGTATTCATTTGAATTTACCGTCCATCGCAACGGTTGAGATTTAGCACGGCTGACCCTGTAAGCCGGCCACCGTCATACCATGTCGCAGCAGTTGAGTGCATTCTCGGGCAGCCACCGGCAGACTGAAATAGTAGCCTTGTCCGAACGGGCAATCGTGGTCTTGAAGGAATGCGAGCTGTTCCCGTGTTTCAACGCCTTCCGCGACCACCCGCATATGCAAATGGCTGCCCATGCTGATCATCGCTCCGACGATACTGGCATCGTCGGAATTTGTAGTGATCCCGTGCACAAATGACCGATCTATTTTCAAAGTATCAATCGGAAAGCACTTTAGATGGTTCAGGCTCGAGTATCCCGTGCCGAAGTCATCGAGAGCGAGGTGTATGCCGATTGCTTTGATGGCCTGAAGCACCGCCGATGTGGACGCGGAATCCTGCATCAGAAACGTTTCCGTCAGTTCGAGTTCTAAAAACCGAGACTCCAAGCCGGTCGTGGCAAGCAGCCCGCTCACAAACTCGACGAAATCGTTTGCCCGCAATTCTACAGCGGAAATGTTGATCCCGATGCGCATCGGCGCCAGCCCGATGTCCTGCCAGGCCTGTGCCTGATGACAGGCTTCGGCAAGCACCCACCGACCGATCGGCACGATGAGCCCGGACTCTTCCGCAATCGGGATGAAGTCTGCCGGAGGGACGGCCCCGAACTTTGGATGGAGCCATCGGAGGAGCGCCTCGACCCCAATGATAGCGCCGGTGCGGAGATTCAATTTGGGCTGGTAGTGAAGTGTAAACTCCTCTCGCTCCAATGCGTGTCGGAGAGCGTTTTCCAATGACTGGCGCTCGAGCGCACGCATGTTCAAGTCCCGTTTGAAGAATTGACGGTTGTCGCGACCGTTTTCCTTGGCGTGGTACATCGCGAAATCCGCGTGCTTCATCAATGTTTCGACATCGGTACCGTCATCGGGATAAGTGACGATTCCGATGCTTGCCGTGACATGCAGATCGTGCTGATCGATGCGATGGGGAGACCGCAAGACCGCGAGTATCTTATCCGCGCACACGGTGGCGTCCCGCGCATGCGTCACTTCAGGGAGCAGGATGACGAATTCATCGCCCCCCTGGCGACTGACCGTATCCGAGGCGCGCACACAGCCAAGCAGCCGCTGTCCAATTGACTGGAGCAGACGATCGCCGATCATATGGCCCAAGGAATCGTTGATTTGCTTGAAGCGATCCACATCCAGGAATAGCACCGCGAGTTGGCGCTGGTAGCGATGCGCGAGGGACATCGCCTCGCTCAGCCGATCGTTGAACAGCAGCCGGTTGGGCAAATCGGTTAAGCTGTCGTGCTGGGCCAGGTAAGCCATGGTGAGCGTCCTGGCGCGCGCCGCGCTCACGTCGCGAAACACCATGACGGCACCGGTGACATGTCCATAACGGTCGTGGATGGGTGCAGCCGAGTCCTCGATCGGAGACTCGGCTCCGTCGCGGCGAATTAGAACGCAGTTCGGTGTGAGGCCTACAGTTTTGTTCTCCCGAAACGCAAATGCCATGGGGTTGCGCGCTGCTTCGCGAGTAGTGCTGTCGATGATTCGGAACACTTGCTCGAATGGATGACCTGCGGCTTCGTGCTGCGACCAGCCGGTCAAACTTTCCGCCACGACGTTGAGATAGGTCACATTGCCTGCAATGTCGGTGCTGATCACAGCATCGCCAATGGAGTTGAGCGTGACTTGGGCGCGCTCCTTCTCTTCGAACAGCGCCTCCGTGTTCGCAGCGCGCTCGATCATGCTGCCTATGGCTTTCGGCAATAAGTAGGCGTCCAGACGGTCCTTCAGGAGATACTCATGCGCTCCACGTTGTACCGCGATTTTCGCGATGTCTTCATCTTGCGCAGCAGTGAGAATGAGGATCGGAATCTGCGGCGCAGCCTGAAACAGCCGATCGAATGTCTCGATCCCGGTGCTGTCAGGGAGGAAGAGGTCGACCAAGACCGCGGCGACGTGTTCGATGCTCTGTGCTTGCTGGTTCTTGTCGGTTAGTCGGGTTAGCGCGTCGCGGCAGTGTCTGAGCCATATCACGCGGAACGAGCCGTCGCTCGAGTTGACCAATGCGTCGCGAATCGCATGCGCATCGGCGGTATCGTTTTGAACCAGAAGTATATTTTGCAAGTTTTACCTGTGGCAACCTCGTCGCCAATTCCAACAGACTGCCACGAAAACTACCGTGCGTTGACGAACACAGGAGACACTATTCGCGTATAGGGTTACTGCCTAACGGGCCGCAGGCGTTGACATGGTCTATCCGGTTTTGTACGGTACCGCACATACAAGCCTACGTTGACTAGGCAGGCCTAGAACGACAGCGAGGTACGGCTTACGTCGATTACCATGGAACGGACTTGAACGAAGATACGCCGCAGGATGCTGTCAAGACTTCCCCTCCCGGCCCTACCGAGAATTACCTGCTCGCCGCACTTCCCGATGTGGACCGGCAGCGCTGGCTACCGCAGCTGGAGCGCGTCGAGATGCCTCTCGGTCAGGTGCTGTACGAGTCGGGCGGCACGCTGAGCCATGTGTACTTTCCAACGACCGCCATCGTCTCACTGCTGTATGTGATGGAGAATGGCGCCTCCGCCGAGATCGCCGTGGTCGGCAATGAGGGCATCGTCGGCATT
>Ga0073928_10002113_pt1 | contig 35501 bp, 29 predicted proteins | sample PaiPotPPA55metaG_FD_76969 | JGI IMG/M metagenome (GOLD analysis project Ga0073928, IMG submission 76969) | Iron sulfur acid spring bacterial and archeal communities from Banff, Canada, to study Microbial Dark Matter (Phase II) - Paint Pots PPA... ... | reverse complement strand
GTAGAGGCGACCTTTGGCACGTTGACCCTCATTGCCTCGAGAAGTAGACTTGCTGGTTGGTCCTCGCATCCTAACTGCTGGACCTCTTTAGGTTCCGAGACACATTCATAATAGCGTGCGCCGCGAAAAACGTCCGCACTTCTGGAGGTTCCGCACTCATGAACATCGTATTCGCCGCCTCGGAGGGGGTTCCATTTTCCAAGACTGGGGGGCTCGCCGACGTGGTCGGCGCCCTGCCGCGCGCTCTTGCGGCACTGGGCCATCAGGTCAGCGTCTACCTCCCGCGCTATCGCCAGACTAAGCTCTCCGAGCCCGCCACGGTCGTTCGCAGCGTCACCGTGCCTTTCGACGACCAGTACCGTTTTGCTTCTGTGGTCAGCGCTGGAAGTCAGAACGGTGTGCGATTTTATTTCGTTGAGTATCCTCCCTATTTCGACCGCGAAGCCCTCTACGGCACGCCAGCCGGCGACTATCCCGATAACGCCGAGCGCTTTGCCTTGTTCTCCCGCACCGTCCTGGAGGCTTCAAAGATTCTCGGTGTCCCGCACATTTTTCACTGTCACGACTGGCAGTCAGCGTTGATTCCCGTTCTACTGCGCACCGTCTACGCCGAGGATCCGGCCTTCCGCGACGCAGGCACCGTTTTCACCATCCACAACATGGGCTATCAGGGCTTGTTTCCGCCCGATACTCTCCCCTTGCTCATGCTGCCGTGGGATCTGTTTACTATGTCGAAGATGGAGTTCTTCGGCCAGGTGAATTTTCTCAAGGGTGCATTGACCTACTCCGACTTCATCACCACTGTCAGTCGCAAATACAGCCAGGAGATTCAGACCGCGGAATATGGTTTCGGCCTGGAAGGCGTTCTCCGCGACCGCGCCTCCACGGTCACGGGAATTCTCAACGGAGTCGATTACGACGAATGGAGTCCGCAGACCGATAAGTTCATTGCTACCAAATATTCGCCGCAGGATCTCTCCGGCAAAGCCAAATGCAAGCAGGATCTGTTGGCAGCGTTCGGCATTCCCACCGCCGACGTCAAACTTCCCGTGATCGGAATCGTCTCCCGCTTCGCCGCTCAGAAAGGCTTCGATCTAATCGCGCAAATCGCGGACCGCCTGGCGCGTGAAGAAATGATCATCGTGGCGCTCGGCACCGGCGACAAGCCCTATGAAGAAATGTTCGTTCGCCTGAACAAACAGTTCCCCAACAAAATTGCCGTCAAGGTCGCCTACGACAACGCGATCGCGCACAAGATCGAAGCCGGCGCCGACATGTTCCTGATGCCCTCGCGCTACGAACCCTGCGGCCTGAACCAGATTTACAGCCTGAAATACGGCACCGTCCCCATCGTCCGCGCTACCGGCGGCCTCGACGACACCATCGAGCCCTGGGACGCCCGCACTGGGAAGGGAACTGGCTTCAAGTTCACCGAATACAACGGCGAATCGCTCCTGCTCACCATCAAGCAAGCGCTGACGGCTTATCGCGATCAAACCTCCTGGCAAGCGCTCATGCGCAACGGCATGAACAAAGATTTCTCCTGGAACGCCTCGGCGCGCGAGTACGGCAAAGTATACGAACGCGTCCGACAGTTACGCGGCACAACGCCCCTGCCTGAAAAAGCTCTAGCCACACTGTCATCCTGAGTGCAGTCGAAGGATCCCTATTGCTCAGCCATGCCACAGATCCCAGCGGGCCTCTTTACCACGGTATCTCGTCAGCCGGCAGAAAAAGTCTTGATCTGGGTTACGGTTGTTTCTTTAGGTCGAAGGTAGTCACGGTCTCGCCCTCGCCGTTCTTGAGAACAACGTGAATCAACCTTCCTCCGGGCATAACTGACATTTGCTTAATCGCGACGACTTTCCCGTTGCGATTGGAAGTTAGCTCAACTTCGTCCGGGCTCAATAGCCTAGCGGAGACCATGGTGTGACCAGGATCGTCCTCGACGGGATAATCCTTTCCGTCGAACTTTGCGTTGAACTTCTCACCAAGGGGAGTCTCCGCACTAAAGCTGTCTGGCGTGCACTTGTATTGGCTGATCGATCCGTTTCTGGAGCGATTGGTTCGGTACGCGCGCCAGGAACCCGAAACTGCGTGAGCTCCCGGCGGTGCCTTGGCGATTCGTCGATTGCGAGTCTCGACCGTGACGGTTTCGGATTCTGTTGTATCTTTCACCAGTTGCGTTAGTGCAGCCCCGTCCGGAGAAACAGCATCGACTTCTGTGAACATCGTCTTCCCGGTCTTTTTGGCGATGAACAAAACCGTGTGGGCATCCACTATTTGAACGTTCACCGTGTCCCAATAAGGCGCCTCCGCAACCTTGTGGTCGTTCCCGTCGGCCTCGATTTCCAAGTTCGGCAGACAACCCGAGCAGCGAAACATTCCTTTGGCAAGCAGGTAGACTGCTGGTTCTGTTGGAAGCTGTACTGTGAAAAGCCACGTGCCATCGAACGGACTTTGGCTAAATGAAATAGCAGGCGACAAGAGCAACAGAAGGATGAGCCTTTTCATATGTTGGCCTCACGGGTGCGAGAACCACGTATCGCCAGAATCTTGCAATCATATCTAACTTGATGTTCGTTTATGGAAGGCCAACCATGCATATCCCAAGGTGGTCCCCAGTGCGCCGTACACCGCCGCGTTCATGGGAGCCAGCAGAAATAAGGTGGCCACGAGCGAGGGGTCGAACATCGTCCTCACTAAATACATCGGACACAACGAGAACATGAGTTGAGGATCGAGATTCCAGCGGTGCGGAGCGAGATAGGCGACGAGCGCCACGACATAGGAAATTGCCGCGAAGACACCTAGCAGTTTGAGGGGCGCTGAAAACAACTGTTCGTCGTCCCGATCTTTCTTGCATGCTTTTGCGATCCACGAGCGGGGCAGCACGGCAACCGTCACGCTGCAAACGCCCACCAGTGCTAACGCAACCGCAAATATCACCCATTCGCTCTGCACCGGCAGTTCCGCGCCCCGCAGGCCCACGTAAGGAACGGCCGTGACAAGCGAAGTCAGTCCGCAAACAGGAAACGCGAAGCGAGCTGTAATCCTGACAGCGCGTCCGGGCATGAGGCGGATTCTAACAGCGGTTCCGAGATTGCGGATACCCGATTGCTCTGGCCGGACCAGTGCAAGAGCAGCTGCTAAAATTCCTCCAGCATGGCTGCTGCGCACCAACCCGCATTCCCCCGCATTATCTTCCACGTCGACATGGACGCCTTCTTCGTCTCCGTGGAAGAACTCTACGATCCTTCGCTGAAAAGCAAGCCAGTCGTCGTAGGCGGCCAGCGCGACGAGCGCGGGGTGGTTTCCGCGGCTTCCTATGCTGCGCGAAAATTCGGAGTGCATTCCGCGATGCCGCTGCGCACCGCAGCCAAGCTCTGCCCGCAGGCAATCTTCGTTGACGGCCACTCAGACCGCTATCGCGAATTCTCCGAGAAAGTTCACACGATCCTCGGCACATTTTCGCCGCAAGTGGAAATGGCATCCATCGACGAAGCCTATCTGGATATGACGGGCACCGAGCGTTTGCACGGTCTGCCGCTCAAAGCAGCGCAGGCTCTGCATGAGCGCATGAAGGCCGATACCGGCCTGAACTGCTCAATAGGAATCGGAACGTCCCGCTTGATCGCCAAAGTCTCCTCGGCACAGGCGAAGCCGAACGGCGTGCTCTACATCGTCCCCGGCGAAGAAGCGAAGTTCCTCGCACCGCTCGACGTGCGCGAAATTCCCGGCGTCGGCAAAGTGATGGAGTCTCACCTGCATGCGCTCGGCATCAAGAAAGTTGGAGACCTGGCGCGCCTGGATGAATCCGAACTAAGCGACCGCTTCGGGAAATGGGGCCTGGCGCTTGCCGGTAAGGCCCGCGGCGAGGACGCCGGCGGCTGGTTCGACTCCGAGGTCGGAGCCGATGCCGACGCAAAATCCATCAGCCACGAGCACACCTATAATGAAGACACCGCGGACCCCAGTCAGCTCGAAGCCACGCTGATGCGCCTCTCTGAAATGGTGGGCCGACGCCTGCGCGAATCGCGATTTTACGCTCGCACCATCCAACTCAAATTGCGCTACAAAGATTTCACCACGCTTACCCGCGCTCACAGTCTTGCTTCTCCAACCCAGCTAGACACCGAGATTTTCGAAGAAGTTCGCGCATTGTTCCGGAAGAATTGGAAAAAAGGCGTGCCGATCCGCCTTCTGGGCGTCCATGCCACCTCATTCACATCTCAGCCCGACCAGATCAACCTGCTGGATGGCAATCGCCAGCAGCGCTGGAAAGACGCTCTGGCAGCCGCCGACCGCTTGCGCGATAAATTCGGCGAGTCCAGCGTGAGCCTGGCCGCAGGCATGCGTGGAGCCTTCCGCGAGCGGATTCACGAAAATCCAGCGAACCTTCCCGGCAAGAACCCAAGCAGGAATAAAGAAAAACCAAGCTAGCGCGTCACGAAAATGTGGCGCGGGCGCTCTCGCCCGCGAAATGCCGACAGCGGCAGCGAACCGCGCGGGGCGGCTACAAGTTGGACGTTCCTTCTCAGGTTCAATCTGAATCAGCCGAGTTTTAGCTCCCAAGACTTTTAGCTCCCACAAACCGGACGCTTTTGTCCCATCGATTGGGCGCATCAACACTGGATCGCGCTGGCGCGCTATTGATTCCCTGAGTGGTGTCCCCACGGATTCGGGATGTCTTGACCTGCTCCGGTCGACCCCTCTAAGATTCCCGTTCTCCTGAAATCTCCCGGAGCCCGCATGCGCAAAGTCTTCGCTCTTACGTTATTCGCCCTCGTCTCAACGTGTTCTCAAATTGCTGCGGCCCAGTCGAATCCGCCGCTCTTGCTGCGCTTTCCTACCGTCAGCAAAACCCAGATCGTCTTCAACTACGCGGATGATCTCTGGATCGTGAGCCGCGATGGCGGCGATGCCCGGCGGCTAACTTCCGGGATCGGCATCGAGGCGCTCCCGTATTTTTCTCCCGACGGCTCCATGATCGCCTTCACCGGCGAATACGATGGCAACCGCGATGTCTACGTCGTGCAAGCCAGTGGTGGCGTGCCGCGCCGACTGACCTATCATCCGGCGGAAGAATACGTCGCGGGCTGGACTCCTGACGGCAAGAAGATCCTGTTCAACTCCTGGGGCAACAGTTTCATGCACTTCGAAGACCAGCTGTACACGATTCCCGTCGAAGGTGGACTGCCCGCTCAACTGCCGCTCCCCATCGCCGAAGACGCATCCTTCTCCCCCGATGGAACTCACCTCGCCTACGTCCCCCATCCCAAGTGGCAGCAAGCCTGGAAGCGCTACCACGGCGGCCAAACCACGCCCATCTGGATTGCCGACCTCAAGGACTCCACGGTCGTGAAAATTCCACGCGACAATTCCAACGATCACCATCCCATGTGGATCGGCGACACGATTTATTTTCTTTCCGACCGTAATGGCCCCGTGAGCCTGTTCGCCTACGACACGCAGACCAAGCAGGTGTCCGAAGTTCTCCACAGCGACGGCGCTGACTTCAAGACTGCTTCCGCGGGTCCCGACGCGATCGTGATCGAACAGTTCGGAGCCATCAAACTCTACGACCTGAATACTCATCAAGCGAAGAACATTACCATCAATGTTGTCGGCGACATCGAGGCGGTCCGCCCGCACTTCGCCAAAGTTGAACCTAAGCGCATTCTGAACTTCAACATTTCGCCAACCGGCGCGCGCGCCGTCTTCGAAGCCTGGGGAGAAATCTTCACCGTTCCTACCGATAAGGGAGATATTCGCGACATCACGCGCAGTCCCGCCGTAGCCGACCGCGACCCGGCCTGGTCGCCCGACGGCAAGTCCATCGCTTATTTTTCCGATGAGTCCGGGGAGTACGAACTAACGATTCGCGATCAGAGCGGCCAGGGAGCAATTCGCCATATCAACCTTGGGAATCCAGCGTCCTTTTTCTACACGCCAACGTGGTCTCCCGACAGCAAGAAAATTGCCTATACCGACAAACGGCTGCAGTTGTGGTATCTCGACCTCGACAACCCCTCCCCGAAATTAGTTGATACCGATTATTTCGGCGGCTTCGGCCCCACGTCGTTGAACCAAACCTGGTCTCCGGACAACAAATGGATTGCCTATGCCAAACAACTTCCCAGCGGTTTGCATGCAGTCTTTGTTTACTCGCTCGATCAAGGCAAGAGCTTTCAAGTTACGGACGGCATGAGCGACACGCTTTATCCCTGCTTCGACAAGAACGGAAAGTATCTCTACTTTACCGCCTCGACCAATACAGCTCTCTCCACGGCTGGCCTCGACATGACGAGCCAGGAACGTCGCATCTCCCGCAGCGTCTACGTTGCGGTCCTCAGCAAAGATGAGAAGTCGCCGCTCGTGCCCGAAAGCGACGAAGAGAACAAACCCAAGGACGAAAAGAAGTCCGACCAAGAAAAAGAGAAATCGGCCGAGCAATCCAAGCAGAAAGCGAAAGACAAAAACAAAGCTGAAGACAAATCCACGGCCGAAAAGGCCAGCAGTAAAGACGACAAAGACAAAGACAAAGACAAGAAGGACGATAAAAAAGAAGAGCCCGTCGTCGTCAAGCTCGACATCGACAACATCGGCCAGCGAATTCTCTCGCTGCCCATTCCAGCCAAGAACTACCTCAACATGTTCCCCGGCAAGACAGGGATCCTTTTCCTCTCCGAAGGGCCGATGGTTGTTACCGAAGATGACCTGCCTAATGTCAGTCAGACCATCCAGAAGTTCGATCTCAGCAAACGTAAGGTCGACAAGTTGATCGAGGACGTGAACGACTTTGTAGTCTCTCTCGACGGTGAGAAAATTCTCTACCGCAAAGGCGAGTCGTGGGCGACGGCTTCGGCCGATGACGGTCCCGCAGCTCCGGGCGCAGCACCGCCCAAGCCAGGCTTCGGTCCGCTCAAGCTTGACGGGTGGGAAGTCTACGTCGAGCCGCGAGCGATGTGGAAGCAGATCTATAACGAGACCTGGCGCGTCGAGCGCGATTTCTTTTACGACCCCCACTATCACGGCCTCGACCTCGAAAAAGTTAAGAAGAGATATGCGCCTTACCTTGATGGCATCGCGTCCCGCGACGAACTCACTTATCTATTTCAAGAGTGTCTCGGGGAGATGACGGTCGGGCACATGTTCGTGGGCGGGGGCGAAGCTCCCGAACCCAAGAAAGTGAAAGTCGGCCTACTTGGCGCCGATTACAGTTTGGAAAACGGCCGCTATCGCATTGCCAAAGTCTACGACGGCGAGAACTGGAATCCCGGCAATGAAGCGCCGTTGACTCAACCCGGCGTCAATGTCAAGGCAGGCGACTACATTCTCGCCGTGAACGGACGCGATTTGCACGCTAGCGACAACATCTACGGCTTCTTCGAAGAGACGGCGGGCAAGCAAGTTATTCTGAAGGTCAGCGCAAACGCAGACGGCAAAGACAAAGACAAAGACAAAGGCTCCCGCGACGTGACCGTTGTTCCCGTCGAGAGCGAAGAGAACCTTCGTCATCTCGCATGGATCGAGAGCAATCGCCGCCGCGTCGATCAGGCCACAGGAGGCCGCGTCGCTTACGTGCACGTGCCGAACACTGCGGGTGCGGGATACACCAGCTTCAACCGATATTTCTTTTCGCAGGTGGGCAAAGAAGGCGCGATCATCGACGAACGCTTCAACGAAGGCGGCCAACTCGCCGACTACATCATCGATTATCTGCGGCGCCCCATCCTGAGCAAAGTGGTCACGCGCGAAGGGCACGACTGGTCGAGTCCATCGGAAGCGATTTACGGGCCCAAGGTGATGATCATTAACGAAATGTCCGGTTCCGGGGGAGATGCGTTGCCGTGGTATTTTCGCAAAGCCGGGATCGGCCAGCTGATTGGCAAGAAAACCTGGGGCGGACTAGTTGGGATTGGAGGATATCCGGAACTGATTGACGGCGGTCACGTCACCGCGCCCCGCGCGGCCATTTATGGCCTGAAGGGCGAGTGGGAAGTCGAGAATCACGGCGTCGATCCGGATGTCGAAGTGGACCTCGATCCCGCAGCTTTCCGTCAAGGCCACGATGCGCAACTGGAAAAAGCGATTGAGGTGGTGATGCAGCAGCTGAAAGAACACCCATTGCCCGAGATCAAGCGCCCCGCGTATCCGAACTATCACGAGCACGACGATCTGGGCCCGAAGTAAGTTGATCTTATAAAGGATCTTCGCGGCCTCAGCGATTCCTCGGCGCTCTTTCGGCGGTCAAAGCTTTGCGGTCAAAAGCTTTTCACCGCAAAGAACGCCAAGGTGCGCGAAGGAAGCGGGCCGCTTCTGCAGCGCGCAGCCTTTCATTCAGGAGCTACCTTTGGTTACTTCGCTTGTTTGTTCGCAAATCGGACGCTCAACATAGTGTTATGGCAACGATCCCTGCGAAGAAAACAACTAGCGCTGAGTTGCCTCCGCTCGATACCCCAACGCGAAACAGAACGTAACCACAACCAGATTCAACAGAGCCCAGACCACGTCTACGGTTGGCGAAGACAATCCTTTTCCCCGGACCCGGAGCGAATGGTGTCGGGAAAAGTCACCAGAAATGCCGTGCACAAAATGAGGCACAGCATTCGCCAGAAACATTCCGACGAAGAAACAAGCGATGTAGTCATACCAGTTCACCGTTTTTCCTTTCGGGATGTCAGGCAAGATTTTAGGTCTGTGCCCTGAATCTGTGTAGACCCCGCGGCGGAGCCATCATCGGACAGATCAGAGGCTGGGGACAAGGTTAGATGTCAGATCGAGCTGCGGATCGCGCAAAAGATGAGTATCCCAACAGCCAGAGGAATCGTATTTGTTTGATTCGAGTGACTTTGCACAATTTGTTTGAACTAAACAACGATAGCCTGGCCCGAAATAGTTATTATTCTGCAATATAAACCTCGATGGTGTTCGATCTCGGACAGCGATTTGCGAATTCGGACAAATGGCGGATTCCGGAGAATCTGTAACGAGGTAAATCCCGCCAAATGAGCATTTCCGTCCGAGGCATTATGGTACGGCGCGTGCGAAGCGAGAGGTTGATAAAGTGTGCCTGGAGGCTTTATGGACACCTTGATTCAGGACCTGCGCTATGCTTTGAGCCAGTTGCGCAAGGCGCCGGGGTTCACCCTAACCGCGGTTATTACTCTGGCTCTGGGCATCGGGGCGACTACGGCCATCTTTACGTTGGTGCAGGGCATTTTGTTGCGCTCGCTGCCGGTGTCGGACCCGGCGCGGCTCTACCGCATCGGGGACACTGACGATTGCTGTGTCGAAGGCGGCTTTGTGGGTGACAACGGCGATTTCGACATATTTTCCTACGAACTCTATCAGCATCTGAAAGATTCCGCGCCGGAGTTTGAGCAACTGGCCGCGATACAGGCCGGGCAAAACGGCTTTAGCGTGCGCCGTGGAGACGCGCTGGCGAAATCGCTGCAGGGCGAATTCGTCTCCGGCAACTATTTCTCGACGCTGGGTCTGGGAGCGTTCGCGGGGCGGCCGCTGAGCGAGAGCGATGACACTCCCGCGTCCGCACCCGCAACGGTAGTCAGCTATCGCGCATGGCAGACAGAGTTTGCGGCTGAGCCCTCGCTCGTGGGATCGACGATTCTTATTCAGGCCAAGCCATTCACGGTCGTCGGCATTGCTCCACCGGGCTTTTTTGGCGATCGAGTGACAGACAACCCGCCCGATTTCTGGATGCCGCTACAGAGTGAGCCCTATGTGCACGGACCAAACTCCTACCTGCATCATGCCGATTCGCACTGGCTTTATCCCCTGGGCAGAGTGCGTCCTGGAACTAACGTGGGCGCGTTGCAGGCGAAGCTCTCGGTGGTCCTTCGGCAATGGATGAGCACGCGTGAGGCTTATACCAAAACCGGCGGGGCAGCCGAGATTCCTAAGCAGCATGTGGTGATCGTGCCCGGCGGCGGCGGTATTCAAAACCTGCAACTGGAAGCAGGGAAGGGCTTGAGGATGTTGATGACCCTGTCGTCGGTAGTTTTGCTCATCGCCTGCGCCAACATCGCTAATCTGTTGCTGGCGCGCGCCACCACAAGGCGCGCGGATATGGCGCTGCGCACCGCTCTGGGCGCGGGGCGGCGCAGACTCATTCGTCAGGTTCTTACCGAATGCGTCTTGTTGAGCTGCATCGGCGGGCTGGCCGGACTGGCTGTTGCTTACGCCGGTTCGCACGCGATTCTGGCGCTCGCATTTCCCGATGCGAAGAATCTGACCATCGATGCCAGCCCTTCTCTGCCGGTGCTGGGATTCGCCTTTCTGGTCTCATTGCTCACGGGCGTTCTGTTCGGAACGGCTCCCGCGTGGTTGTCTTCTCACGCGCAGCCTACCGAAGCGTTGCGGGGTGCGAACCGCTCTACGCGTGATCGCTCTTCGCTGCCACAGAAGGCGCTGGTAGTTCTTCAGGCGTCGTTGTCGCTGGTGTTATTGGCGGGAGCGATCCTGATGAGTAAGTCTCTGGCGAACCTGGAGCACCAGAATTTCGGTGTCGCTACCGCGAACCGCTACGTGCTGCAGTTCGATCCAGAAGGCGCCGGGTATACAGTTGAACGGCTGCCTGCGCTTTATAAAGAAATGGAGGATCGCTTTGCGGCGCTGCCTGGCGTTGCCAATGTCGCGCTGGCACTTTATAGCCCGCTGCAAGGCAACAACTGGGGCGAGTGCATCATTCAACAGGGATATCCCGCTCCTGGGCCGAATTCAAAGTGCGGCGCTACCTGGGATCGCGTCAGCCCACAGTTTCTCGATGCCATCGGCGTGCCCGTGGTGCGCGGCCGTGGGCTTACGGAACAGGATACGGCAACTTCGCAGCTGGTCGCCGTGGTAAACCAGGCCTTCGTCAAACGTTTTTTCCCCAACGACGATCCGATTGGGAAACATTTCGGCATCGACTTTCCGCAATATTCGGGAGCTTATGAGATTGTTGGCGTCTTTGCCGATTTCAAAATGAACAATCCGCGCGATCCGATCCGGCCGGTCTTCCTGCGGCCGCTCGCCCAGCGGTTCACCGGCTTTCAGGAACCGGAGATGATTTCGGGTGAGACTCGATCCATGTTCGTCAATTCAGCGATTCTCAACTTCAACGGGCCACAGCAGAATGTTGAGGCGCTTATTCGCCGCACCCTGGCGGGCGTCGACCCGAATTTGACCGTGGCCGATCTTCGCTCTTTCGATTCGCAAGTGGTCGGCAACTTCAACCAGGAACGTCTCATCGCGCGGCTGACGAGTCTGTTCGGGATTGTGGCGCTGATCCTGGCTTCGGTGGGACTCTACGGCGTGACGTCTTACTTCGTGGCCCGCCGCACCAGCGAAATTGGCGTTCGCATGGCGCTGGGAGCTTCACGATCCAACGTGTTGACGATGGTGCTGGGCGGCGCGCTTTGGCAGATTCTACTCGGGCTGGGACTTGGGATTCCTGCGGCAATGTTGGCCGGCCATCTGATGGCTAGCCAGCTTTATGAAGTCGGCAGCTACGATCCGCAGGCACTGCTCAGCGCGACATTAGCGCTCGGATTGTGTGCCGCTACTGCAGGATTCGTCCCGGCTCGCCGTGCCGCTTCGATCGAACCAATGGAGGCGCTCCGCACGGAGTAGCGTTCGTAGTGGGCAGTACTAGCGCAAGTCTAAGAACGAAGGCCGGTATCCCGGAAGGAAGTTCCGGAACCCGGCCTGCGTCTTGCTTCAACTTGTATTAGAGCTTAGTTGCCTGAGGTTGAGTTGGCAGCGGTGGTTGGAGCCGCAGGAGCGGCGGCGTTGGCACCGAAGCGAGACAACCGGGGGAAGAAGGGCGTGACTTCAAAGGGCATTTTGTCACGCGCTGAGGTGATGGCGACCGGAGCCGTCTTCACCATTTCCGCCTTGTCGTCCCAGGGATTGATTTTCACGCGACCGCCCAAGGGCAGAGCAGCGATCTGATCGAGTTTCGCGTTGTCCAGCGCTGGACCTTGCAGGGCCAGGGCAGACAAACGAATTACAGTTCCATTCTCTGCCAGAGGGTTGCCCAGGTGCGTGGTCAGCAGGGCGCTCAGTTGCGGAGCGCGGAGCTGCAACGCCTTGAGGAAAAGACCCACGCTGTCCAGCTTTTGCGCGTACGGCGAGTTCTTCAGGAGTTCGATGGCCTTCTTATCGGCAGCTAGTTCTTCTTCCGGAATGTGTTTGAAGCCCAGGTTCTGATAGGTCGAGGCATCGTTGAACAACATGCGATCGTTAAAGGCAAATTTGCTGCCTAGGTTGTGGCCGAGCACGATGTGGGCGAGTTCGTGTGCCAGCACAGCGGCCAGGCTGGCTTCGTCGGGAAGCACGTCCACCAGCCCGCGGCTGATCACGATGGTGTTGCCAACGCTGAAAGTTTCCAGCGGAGCGGTGAGCAGTACGCGCGTCCGCACCGGCCGTGGCAGATCAATATTGTTGGTGACTTCCAGATTGTTAACGACAGTCTGGAGAATCCGGTCGACTTCGCCTGCGGGAGCGAGCAGACCTCCATTGGTCAGCCGGTCGACAACGTTATCTTCCGCTTGCTGCTGCCAGACACGCTCAGCCTGCAGCGGCGACGCGTCGCCACTGCTGGCGCTCTCGTCGTTCACGCTGTCCACGCGAATCTGCGTTAGTTCGTCGTCTTTGCCGCCCTTCTTGAGGTCATATCCCCAGATGCGGGTCTGCGCCTTGAAGGCTTCCTTATTCTTTACGCCCGCACTGAAGTCGCCTTCCTCGCTGTAGATGTAGGAAGGTACCCAGTAGCCGGGAATCAGGTTCAAGCGCCAGCTGTCCATGTGGAAGAACATTGCGTTGCGCGGCGCCGGAGCATACGTTCCGTTCAAGCGCACGATGTTGAAGCCCTGATCTTCGACCCAGATGCGGCCCAGGAAGCGGCCTCTGCCGGAGTCCTTCTTCGGGGTGACGTCAAAAACAAGGCAGCGAACATCGCCCAGAAATTCGCGGCGCACGTAGGTGAAGCCATAGTGCTCGCGATCAAAGTCGGTGTGATCGGCATAGACCATCCAGGAGAAGCCCAAGGGCTGATACTGGACCTTGAACAGCCGCTGGAAGCCTCCCATCAGCCGGGTTTTCATGCCGATGTTTTCATCCTTCAAGTAGTCTTTTCGTTCGACCGCCTGCCCCATATCCATGCGGCCGAGGAAATAGTGATCGGCGCTGGGCACGGGGCCCAGTACTGAGTCGGAGGTGAGATCCTGCAGATAGGTCTCAACGATAGGCGTGCGCGCCGATAGCATCTTGATCAGCGCATGTTCGCGCTCAATGAACAGTGTCACGACCTGATCCATGGTGGTGGGGGCGGGCGCAGCGGCCGGCTGTGACGCCTCGGTCTGTGTTGACGCTGATGTCGCCGCAGATGGGGCAACTGGCTGAGACGGTTGTGCGGTTTGCGGCGTGTCCGCGACAACAGGCTGTGCCGACGGTTGTGAATCCGCCGCCTGCTGCGCGGCTGTGCCCATCGGGACTATCAGAGCGGCCATCAGAGCCGCGGCAAATATCGCTTTCCAAGTTCGCATGACTCTTTCTCCAATTTTCTTCGACCCAGTTTCTTCGAACCAGGTTTCAGTGACTCAAGTTACTATTCACTGCACGTTGCCAAAAATACTTCGCCAAAAACTTCAGTACGCCAACTGGAACGTCACATGCACAATTGCGGTGGAATCAATAGGCTGGCCGCTGCGCAAAGCCGGCTTGAAACGGATCTTGTTGGCGGCTGCCACCGCGGCCTCATCCAATCCGTGGCCTAAGCCGCGCACCACGCGGTTCACGTGTAGCCTGCCGTCCGCCGAAAAACCAACCTCGAGAAGCACTTCGCCTTGCAGTTTCATACTGCGGGCTTCATCGGTATAAACCGGGTTCGGCTTGAATGTGATTTCCACCGGCGTGCTGGCACCTGCGGAATCGGGCTGAGCGATCTTTGGTCCAGTACTATGCACCACCTGCTCCGATCCGAATCCGCCGGTCGCAACGCTGCTCTTGCTGCTGCCTTTGCTGGTGGTCGCGATGCCGCTCCCGAAATCCGCGCTGGCCACGGTGCCCTTAATTCCTTTGGCTCCGCCCGAACCGTTGCCTTGTCCCGCGCCTGCAGGCATGTCAAACGATCCGGTCGAGGCGGTATATAATTTCGCCCCCTGGCGGCCGGTACCGGGCAAGCCATTGGGATCGCCAAAGCCGCCGGTCTGTACCTTTTCTACGGCAGCATTCACTGTGGGTTTTTGCGAGCTCCCGCTAAAATCCCCGGTATGCACCAGTTGCGGACGAGCTGCGCTCACCATCTTCAACTGCGGTGCTGCGAACTGATTGACTACAACTTTTGGCGCCTCCACCGGCTTCTCAGCCTGCCGCCGAAGTTCGCGCGGAACCACCAGCTTGGGCTGTTCAAACACCGGCAGCTTCGCGACGGGAAGCGGCTTAACCTTGATTTCCGGCTTAGCGATCGGCGCGGGCTCGGGCCGCAATGACGGCATCGGAATCATCTCGGTGACGTGATACTGCCTAAGCTGCAGCTCTTCCGGCAGAATCAGCCCCAGATTGAAGACGATGAGCAACAGCAACGTCACCAGCGCATAGCTCGTCGCCATTGCGCGTTTGTTGATCTTGCGCTCGGGCAGTAGCCCTAATTGAAATCCGCCGTAAACCGTCGCCATGCAATGTCACTCCGTTGGGATCCGGCTGGGGAGATGCGCCGGACTTGGAGCTTTAAAAATACGGGAGATAGGACAGGGGGTAAACGTGTCAACGGCTCCTGACCTTAGGTAACTTTAATGGAGCGTTGCCGGCGACCGATCCGAAAACCGCGCGAGGCCGGTGTTTCCTGTGCAATCAAACTCGTAACGAGCGGCTAAGAGACAGATGAAACCTGCGTAACTGGCGATGGTCGTGGGTTTGTACAGCCTAGGGGTTCAGAACGCCGTGGGCTCTGCGCCGGCGCGAGAAATAGGCAAAGATAGGAATTCCGGCCAGGATGACAAGCACGCCATAGCCCGAGTTTGGCCAGTTGTTTTTGAAGGTGTAGCACAAAAGGGCAGCTGCCACCGCTACGAAAACAATCGGCACCAAAGGATAGCCCCACATGCGATAGGGGCGCACCGCCTGCGGCTCGCGCTGCCGGAATATAAAGACAGTGCTGCCCGCGATCATGTAGAAGAGCCACTCGGCAAAAATCGTGAGAGAGAAAAGCTGTCTAAAATTCGCTCCGATTAGAAGCAGAAGAATCGACACGAAGGCCTGTACAACAATGGCCGTCGATGGCGTATGAAAACGGGGATGCACTTCGGCCAGGGCGCGAAAAAAATATCCGTCGCGAGCCACCGCGAAGGGCACACGCGCTCCACTCATGATGGTGCCATTGAGTGTGACCAGCATCGACACCGCCATGCCGGCTGAAACAATACTGGCGCCCATCCGTCCCATTACGAGCGCAACGGCATCCGAAGCGGGACGCGGCGAGGCCGCGATTGCACTGGCGGGAAGCACATATTGGACGCCCGCGTTGACCAGTACGTAGAGCAGGCCTACCGTGGCCACGCCCGCTATCAGCGCAATCGGAATATTGCGCTCCGGACGCTTGACCTCGCCCGCCACCATGTTCAGATCATTCCATCCGTCATAGGCCCAGAGCGCTGCCACCAGCGCCGCCATGAATCCGGCAATTCCGCCCTTCGCGCCTGTAAAAGTACCGGCGAAGTTGCTCCATCCGCGACCGGGAACGTTGCCCAACCCGCTGAAACAAATCACTACGATTCCTAGAATGATTGCCACCTTCAGCAGTGTGAATACAAGCTGGAACTCCCCCGCTTTCTTGACGCCAAGATAGTTCAGCAACGAGATGAGGATAGCGGCGGCGATGGCAAACAACTGTCCCCATGTCACCGTAAAGGGGGCGCGCATGACGACGACAGAAAAAAAAGAGAAGACGGAAAACGTTCCCAGAATTCGGACCAAACCTGTCACCACGGTCGCGATCGAACCGGGTTTCGCAATGACGAACCAGGTCCATGCGTAAAGAAATCCCGCCAGCGGCCCATATCCATCGCGGACGTAAACGTATTCTCCGCCGGCCTGGGGCTTCATCGCCCCCAGTTCGGCATAAGTCAGGGCGCCAAAAAACGACAGCAGCCCGCCAACTACCCACGCCACATAGACAAGCTTGGCCGAACCTACGGCCTGCATCATCTCGGCAGGCACGAGAAAAATTCCGCTGCCGATAATGGTTCCTACGACCACTGCGGAAGCGTGGCTGACGCCGAGATCGCGGCAAAGCTCGGGACGGGACGGTGCAGTGACATTCGCCATGTTGGAGTTGGAGTATACGCGAGGACGGTTATCGGTGGAATGCGGGGCAATAGAATGCGCAAAACGGAATTATCGACGAAGTTGCACCTAGTGGATGGGCGCGATCGTTTGGCCTACCTGTTCCCGTACTAGCGGCAACGGTACCTCGAGTGTCCCCATACGGTCGGTAAGGCGGTCCCGCACGCCAACTCGTATGGACCTGGCATTTAGCGGGACTATCAGTGCCTGGTGCAACCGGAACAATCCAGCCTTGTTTTCTGACGGCTGGCTTGAGGGCTCCGGCACGCCGTCATTCACCGTCCCGTTCAGCACCTTGCCATCGTCATCAAATGCAGCCACGGCAAACTCGAGTGTTGGTTGTTTTCCGCTGTGCCCCGCCTGCGCTCTGAACTGCGGGTCCAGCACTCGATAGTCGACGGTGTAGCTTTGAATCTTGACCGCGGGAAGAGGCTTTACTGGCCTGTTCCTGCGGTGCGTGCTAAAGAAGGCGGCCTGCTCTTGCAGTTGCCCCATTTGCGCCGGTGTCGCCAGCACTGCCTCGCCTTCGGTGCGCACGTGCGCTGAGAAGACCAGATCGTGGACCATGGGCGCCCCCTGCCTCATGTTGGCTTGCAGGACGTCGCCCGCCTGCATAGGAACTGCCAAGGCGGAGAGCCCGGAATTTTCTGCGCCTTCCGCCGCAGCAGTTGAAACCAGCGGAACGCGGCAATAGTTGCGGCGGTACGAAAGTTGGTAGTTGCCCTTATCCAGCTTTACCGAGATGTCGTGACATCTTCCGTCGTCCATCGGAGCCGAAGGCGAATACGTGAGTGTGTAGTAGTTTCCGCCATCTTCCGTCGCCGCTTTGAGCGCGTCCGTCAGGTCGTTGGTGCTGAAAAAGGCGCGCCCCCCGGTCATGGAAGCAATCGCTTCCTCCGTGGCGTAATCCGAGTTCAGAGAGCCGCCTTGACCCTCGAAGCGCATGGCCTGCAGCACCATGTTGTCGGTTGCGGAGCTCAGCGCATTCGTGCTGGCCGGACCGCCGGTGGAAGCGGAGACGGTAGCGGCTCCCCCGTTTGGCGTGGCTCCGGTTAGAGCGCCTGCAGGATTCACGATCACGCCGCGAACATCGACGGGAAATACCGCCACCTGAGCTTGCGCCAACGCATTAATCTCGGCCTTGATGTCGGTCTGCATATCCACTGGATCGCCGTCGCGAGGGAAAATGTTCACGTCGAAAGATCCTGCCACCCAGATAAGATTCTTGCGCCCAGGAATGCCATCGAGATATTGGCCTATGTGCGTGAGCATATCTAGCGCGGTGAAGGGATCGCCGCGTCCGTAATTCCGGCCCATTAGAAAAATCTTCGGCACATGGGGCTTGGGACTCTTCGGATCCAAGGCGGCGTACAAAAGGTCTTTGTCTTCGGTGAAACCCTGCACCAGGTAAAGTTTGTCGGAAGTGACGAAGATGGCAAACCTTGTCCCCGCGGGTTTGCTACGGATGAACTTCAGGATTTGCTGCCGAGCGGTCATCTGGTCTTCGACCTCGGTGTTGACTAGGTCGCACAGCATCACATAGAGCGGTCCTCGCTCTGGAACCGATGGAACGTTGACAAAGACATTTGGTGGCAGAGCGGGCGCGTTCGCCCCGCGGGAAATCGACGGTTTATCGAAATCATAGACATCGAACGAAAGAACGCGTTGCGGCTGCTTGTCTTCCGTGATAGAAAAATCGCCGGACGTCAGCCCGTGTACTGGCTTGCCATTGGAGTCGCGCACCATGACGTCCACGATGACGCGCCGAACGGTCTCACGAATGGTCATGCTGGGCGCCTGCGTCTCCGCGTTGGCCGGTGGCTGCGCCTGCTCGGCTGGCTTGGACGGCGCGGGACTGGCGTCTTGAATCGATAAAGTATTTTGAGATTGCGATCGCGGTGCGTCTGACTGCGCGGTCAGGTCTCCGCTGAAAAAACAGGACAAGGCAAGAAACGCCCATACCCCCCGCACTAGAGCCGGAAACTTCCTCATTATGTTGTACCGGCGATACCTTCTTGTTTCTGCCACCCGCAATTATTTCGAAGTTCGTCGCTAGGATCAACCGGGAACCTTTGTGTCCTGGCCAGCGGACCGGCCAATCAGGGCGCTGAGGATCCGACCGACGCCAAAGGTCACCGCGGTGCCAATCATGACCCACCAGGTCCACGGTACGTGCGTCCCCAGCCACAAATATAATTCGGCGGCGAACCCAAACAGCATTCCCACCATGACACCGCGTTGATGGGCACGGCGCGTCAACACTCCCAGCAGGAACACGCCGAGCAGCGCCCCGTAAGCGACAGATGCGATCTGCAAACCCACTTCAACAACTCTCCCCACTTTATGCAGTGCGACCACTGCCAGCCCAAATAAAACGAGCGCCCACGCCAGGGTTGCCAGACGCGAGAGGCGCATCTTCGTTTTCTCATCAGCCTGTGGCCGCAGGCGCGCATAAAAATCCATAATCGCGCTCGAAGACAATGAATTCAAAGCCGCGCTCAAATTCGACATCGCAGCCGCCAGGATTGCCGCAATCAGCAGGCCGGAAATTCCATGCGGCATTCGCGTGACAATGAAGGTCGGGTAAATTCTGTCCGGTTTTCCGAACACCGCCGACGGCACTCGATAGTAAGCCCACAGCATGATGCCCACGATCAAAAACAGCGCAAACTGAAACAGAACCGCGACACCACTCGAAAGCAGTGCTGTTACTGATTGTTTCTGACCACGCGCGGCCAGCAAACGCTGGACGATAAGTTGATCGGTGCCATGGCTCGCCGTCGTCAAGAACGTCCCGCCTATCACGCCCGCCCAGAAGGTGTAAGGAATCCAAATGCTGCCGCGGAAATCAAACACTTGAAGCTTGCCCGCGCCGGCAGCCGCCGCATGAATCGCGCTCCATCCGCCGGGCACGAGATGCACGATCGTGAACAGCCCTACCAGGGTTCCGCCCACGTAGATCGCGGTTTGCACAACATCGGTCCAGATGACGGCGGCGAGCCCCCCTTCAAACGTATAGATCACTGTCAATGCAGTAATAATCGCAATCGACGCTATTTCGCCCGTCCCCAGCGCAATCGACACAACAATCGAAACAGCATACACGCGCACGCCCTCCGCGGCGGCGCGGGTCAGCAGAAATAAGCCCGCGGTCAGGGAGCGCAGGCCGCGCCCGAAGCGGCGTTCGATCAGCTCGTAAGCCGTGTAGAGATCGCCGCGAAAATAGTGCGGCAGCAGCACAAAGCTGATGACCACTCGGCCCACAACGTAACCCATTACAACTTGCAGGAACGTGAGATTGGTGTCGTACGCCAGTCCTGGGATACTGATGATGGTGAGGGTGCTGGTTTCCGCGGCAACAATGGATAGTGCGATTGCCCACCAGGGAATATCGCGTCCCGCAAGAAAATAGTCGCGGAGCGTCCGCTGCTTCTTGCGAAAGCGCAAACCGAACAGAGTGATCCCAGCCAGGTAGAGCGCAATGATCGCGAAATCGAGATGGCTCAGGCCCATGTTCCGGTTCAGCTCGGCAGAAAAGCTTTTAACCGCCAAGATCGCAGAGGAGATTCCGCGGAGATCGCAGGGAAATGCTCATTGCCTTGGTCTTCTCAGCGTCCTTGGCGGCCTTTCTCAGCGAACTCTGCGGTCAAAGGCTTTTTGCCGGAGCAATCTCTAATTATGGAAGCAACGTATCGTTTCCGCGAGTGAGACTTTATAGTCCCCAACCCGATGAAGGTCGACGATAGGCATCGGCAGCCGACAGCTCCGCTGTGTTAAAAATAATCCTTGCCTTTCTATCTCGGCATCGACGGCGGTGGTACTAAGACCACCTGTGCGGTTGGCGACGAGTCGCATGTTCTCGCTATGGCGACGGCGGGTCCGAGTAACATCGTCCGCGTCGGTGAATCGCAGGCGCGGCAGTCATTCCAGCAATCTGTGCGCCAGGCATGTGCCGCCGCAGGAATCACGCCTGCCCAAGTTTCGCACACTTGCGTGGGAGGTTCCGGCGCGGCCCGTCCCGAATTGGCCGAAATCGTGCGCCGGTCCCTTGCCGAAATTCTCCCCACACCCATCGACGTGGTCGGCGATATGCAGATTGCGCTCGAAGCCGCCTTCGATACGGGGCCGGGTGTTATCGTCATTGCCGGCACCGGATCGATCGCCTATGGCCGCGACCGGCACGGGACGACGGCCCGCGCCGGAGGCTGGGGATTCGCGATCGGCGACCAAGGGTCGGCTCACTGGATTGGGAAGGCGGCCGTCAGCGCCTTAGTACGTGCCTCCGATCTGACTGACGAAAATCCCGAAAGCCATCCTTCATCGGCGCTTGCCGCGGCTCTCTGCGAAGCCTGGGGCGTACCCTCCCTGAACGATCTTGCCCGCGCCGCGAATTCTATTCCTCCCCATGACTTTGCTGCGCTCTTTCCGGTCGTCGCCGCCAGCCAGGACGTCCTTGCTCTGCAAGTTCTGTCCAAGGCGAGCAGGGAACTCGCCGAGATTGCTGCTGTGGTGGCGTATCGTCTTTTCCCGAAAGACGAGACCGGTCCTGTCCCTGTGGCCATGACAGGAGGTGTCTTTCGTCATGCCGTGCCGACTCGCGAAGATTTTTACAATGAATTGCGCCAACTCGATCCGCGCGTAGAGATAAATCCGCGTCTTGTCGAACCTGTCGAGGGAGCATTGCGGATGGCGCGAAGAGCTGCATCGTGTGGGGCGGACACTCCTGTCCGACGCTCTTGACTTAGGCTTTGGCATTTGTTCTTGATTTGGTACGCACACCAGGCCGCATTGTGAATTCGATAACACAGAATTCGATCGAGTCATCCATCGCGCCGGACTCGGCTCCCATCCGGGTATCCCAAAACCTCGAGGCCAGCGCACTGACTGCCGATCTCGCTCTTGCTGTATTGAAAGACCGAAACCTGTCAGCTGAAGTCATTGAGCAGGTGAATAAGAATGTTGCGGTGATGAGGTCGCGCAAGGTTCGGGTCGCGCTTGCGGCCCATCCTCGCACTCCGCGCCGCATCGCGCTGCGGCTGATCCGCGAACTCCACACTTTCGATCTCATGCAGTTCTCCCTGCTTCCCGCCGTGGCGGCTGATCTCAAGCGTGTCGCTGATGAGTTGCTGCTCGGGCGCCTCGCTTCGATTAGCCTGGGCGAGCGCATCGCGCTCGCGCGCCGCTCCTCAGGCTGGGTAGCCGCTGCGCTACTGCTCGATCGCGAACCGCGTGTATGGCAAACAGCCCTGGAGAATTCGCGCCTCGCTGAAGGCGGCGTTGTAAAAGCACTGCTCCGACCGGTCACGACGCCGGCGTTTGTCAAAACTGTGTGTCTTCACGCCAGATGGTCGGTGCGTCCCGAGGTTCGCATGGCCCTGTTGCGCAATGAATACACGCCTCTGGCACGCGCTCTTGAATTCGCCCGTCGCCTTCCTCCGGCACAACTCCGCGACCTGTTGCACTCTTCCCGCTTGCCCGAGAAGATAAAGGCCTACTTGAGGAAGGACTTGGAGATTCGAAAGTTATCGACGCAGCGCTAAAATGGGGTTCAACTTCTGAGCAGTTCTTCAATACACCTTGCATGCGCTTTTTTGCGACGCCGTCCGCCTTGTATTACTCCAGCCGCGGCTTTGCGCTACTTCTTGCCGGACGGAAGCTCAAGTTTCGCTGCAATTCGTACCAGATCCGCCAGTGATTCCGCCTGCATCTTTCGCATCACGTGCCCGCGTTGAATCTTCACCGTGATTTCACTGGTCCCGAGCTCAAAAGCGATTTGCTTGTTAAGCATCCCCGAAACCACCATCCCCATGACCTCGCGTTCGCGAGGGGTTAGCAACTCGTAGCGCTTTCGCCACTCTCCACGCTCGCTCTGCTCTTGACGCGCCAGCCGGTCGCGATCCAAAGCCTGTTGGATCGCATCCAGCAAGTCCTGGTCCCTGAATGGTTTGGTCAGGAACTCCACGGCGCCGGATTTCATGGCCTTCACCGTCATCGGAATATCTCCATGACCGGTAATAAAGATGATGGGAATCCGGATGCCGGCGTCCGATAACTCGCGCTGGAAGTCCAGACCGCTGCCTCCGGGAAGTCTCACGTCCAGAACCAGGCAACTGGGACCGTCTGGGCGTTTGCCGCGCAGGAACTCTTGCGCCGTCCCGAAGGTTTGGGAACGCAAGCCAACCGACTTCAGCATGCCTTCGATGGAAGTACGCACCAGGTCGTCGTCATCGACGACGAATACCGTGGGGGCAGCCGCTGGCGTCATTCAGTCGCCTTAACTGGGTAGGCAGTTGTTTATGCTGGCGTTACGGCGATCGGTGCGACGCGGAATTTCTTCACCGCGAGGATGCCAATGCCCACGAAAATCGCCATGATGGCGAGTTGAGCGACGAGAAACGGCGGTTCTTTCTGGGTCGGAGCCAGCGCATGCACCGGCGGTATTTTCAGGAACGACTGCACGACCGCTACGAACACATTCAGGTAAAGAGCAACTATTGCGCCTACCACATAGATCGTGCGCCACGAGTGCTGCATGTGACGAGCGTAGCGCGCCAGGAGCGTCGCCGCCAACGCCACCAGCGATATCACGCCGACGATGTGAGACGGTAGAATGTGCTCGACCGGGAAGAGAAAACCGGTAACGCTGGTTAAGATGGTGGTCGCGAGGAAGGTCGCCGTCCAGCCGTCCAGCCGTTTCCCGGTGAGCAGCCCGTACACCACAATGAATCCTGAGCCAATGCCCACCAGGCTTATCAGCACGTGCACCAGTGTGAATGTCGATGTTGTCATGCCTAAGATCGTCATCCCTAAGATCATTGTGTCCACCCTTCCAGACTCCTACTCTTTGTCCAGATATTCCTCGGGCACATCATCTTCCGGAACTTCGTGTGTGTGAACTTCTTTCTCGTCGGCGTTGTCCGCTTCTTCCACGCCGAGCACGGCGTCAGCCTCGAAGGCATTTCCTTCGTCGAGCAACTCGTCGACGCTCTCCGAATCCGCCCCTGGGCGGCGAGACAGGCCTTGCAGATCTCCCGACTGTTCGCCGGAACGCGCTCCCCGGCCCTCTGATGAGAAGGCCGGTGCACCGGTGCGCCCTGTTTTCTTTGAAGTCTTGTTCGTATTCTTGCCCGAGGTCTTCCTCTTCTCGGCTCGTTTCGGGACCGATCTCTTTTTTGCCGATTTCTTGGAACGTTTCACTATCTTTTTCGGTGAGGAATGCTTGCGGGCGGTTCGCAACTTGGTCAACTTCTTCTTGGTTTTCTTTTTGCCAGCCATTCGCGCAGTGTAGCACCGGCGCATGGGCGCGAGCAAAACCGCGACTTTCGATATCGTTCTCTTTTAATCAGCGCCCGGCCCCACTCTAGTCCTTGGTCCACGAATAGGCCGCGGGAAGTCCGTCTTGTTTTCGGAATTCGCTGGTGACAGAGCGCAGGCAGGGAAATCCCAGCGGCGAAGGCTGCTTCCCGGTCAAGTGGGAAATTCAGGAAATGGCTGGCGCCTACCGCCGCGTGGGAATCCTGCAGCTCACACAACACTTCCGCAGCCGCGTGCACCGCGCCTTCCTGCAACGCTTGCAGGTGAAAAGTTGTCACTGGGAGTGGAGTGGCCAGTCCGCAGTGGACAGCAAGAGTAGCGCGACCTCGGATCACCGATCACTGATCACTGGCCACTGCTACCGCGGCAACTGCGCCTCGATCGCGGTAGTCACTTCTCTCGAGTCCGGCGTAACTGCCGGTTCGAAGCGCTCAATTACGGTGCCGTTTCGATCCACCAGAAACTTCGTGAAGTTCCATTGGATCTCTCCAGCGATGCCCGCACCGGTTTCCTTGGTCAGGTAAGAGTACAACGGCGCCTGATCGCCGCCCTTCACAGAAATCTTCGAATACATGGGAAAGCTCACGTTGTATTTCCGCGTGCAGAACGTCTTGATCTCCTCATTTGTCCCCGGTTCCTGGGCGCCGAAGTTGTTGGCGGGGAAGCCAAGGATGACAAATCCCTGGTCTTTATACTTTTCGTAGATGGCTTCCAGCGCGCTGTATTGCGGAGTGTAACCGCATTGACTGGCCACATTTACCAGTAGAACAACCTTGCCCTTATAAGCGGCCAAAGGCGCTGGCTTGCCGTCGATGGAGTTGAGCGTGAAGCTGTAGACACCCGAGCCTGCAAAGAGCGCTGTGGCCATAATCAGCAGTATTGCGACAGAAAGTATTCCAGAAGAAACGCACTTTCCCAGTGTGTCCAGGTTTGTGGCGGACGGTCTCATTCCTGACTCCTTCGTGGCGAAGTTGTGCAGGGGTGAGACCGATGATACAGACGAAGTGATACTCAGCGCAACGGGCGGGAATTGTAAAAATATTGTCTCGCGGCGATTTCGACTCGCCTAGACGGCGGTTCGAACCGGGCTTTCTTTTACCATACGTTCCAGTTCGCGCATGCGCTTGGCCGGAAGTGTGAACTCGGCCAGGTGCGGCCGGGCTATTTCGCAAGTGCTCACAGAAAGAAACGCATCTCCCATGCAGTCCAATGCGGAGGCGGAGCGGCCCAGCACCATCATCAAGTATTTCTGAGCGATAGGCCGATCGGCGGGATGGATCAGGGCCCACCAACGGCGAATCGATTCTTGTACTTCAGCTTCGCTTTTCTCACCAACCACTAGGGAATCGATCAAACGGTAGACTTTGCTCTTGATCGCTTGGTACGAAACGGAAATTTCTTGTGGCATAAGGTTCCTGTTCCCGCTGTATCCAGTATTGTGCAATCCGCGCACCAAACCACAGACCGCTGTTTTGGCGCGTGTTACGCTGATTCCCAAATGTGAACGTACTATGAATGGAATAAATCGGGTATGGGATATGAATTCTGGAAGAAGCTGAAGAGGCTAAAGCGGATTTCACTGCCGCGATGAGTGGAAACTGACCGGAAGACAAGGCCGTCTGCGGCGGCAAATACTGAAAGGGCGAGTTTCTGGGGATCACCGGGAGCGACTGCAAGAATGGTCAGACCGGTGCGCCGGTTTGTCCGACGCATGCAAGCCCCGCCGACCTTTCTCAACCATTGCTCCGGCCAATGCTTTCATATCTCCATCCTCGGAATCGGCAGCCCTGAGCAATTCCTGGCCTGCCTCCTGCTCTCCGTACTTGCACCACATGACTCCACAAAGAAACACATAGTCGACCTCCTTTGTGTCCACCTCTTCATCACTGTTTGCGAGCTTAGTTCGCCTTCCAGCGGCTCGCTGGGACAACCGCCTCCCAAAAGTGCAACTTAACCGCCAACCCCAGCACCTTCAAGAATCGCTCAGCACTCGAACCCGTGGCATGGGTTCGTGCGTCGAGCTTCACGCCGGAGGCTGCCAATTCTTGCCGGTGCGAGCCTTCATCTGCGCCGCAAAGGACGCTGAGGTTGCGCAGAGAACGTATTTACTTCCGGAAGTGATTCCGAATCGCGTCCACTTGGGTTCGCGTCACTACGGCCGACAGCGCCGCCGGATCAGCCTGCCTCACCGCCTGCACGCTGCCAAAGTGTTCCAGCAATCTCCGGGTGGTGCTCGCACCCACACCGGGAATCTCCAGCAATTCAGTCGACCGGTCGCGCATCTGTCGGCGCTTGCGATGAAAGGTCACGGCAAAGCGGTGGGCCTCATCGCGAATGAGTTGAATCAGGTGTAGCACCGGCGAGTGATGGTCCAGCGCAATCGGGTCTTTTTCCTGACCGTAAACGTAAAGAATCTCCTCCCGCTTGGCGATGGCGGCCAGTGGTTGATTAATAATTTCGAGCGCATCCAGCGCCTCGGCGGCTGCGTGCAACTGTCCCAGGCCGCCGTCGATCAGCACCAGGCTAGGCATGGGTTTGTTTTCGTCCTGCAAACGTTTGTAGCGCCGCGTGACCACCTCGCGCATCGAACCGAAATCGTCCACACCTTCGACGGTGCGAATGATGAACTTGCGGTAGTCCGACTTCTTCATCTTGCCGTCTTCCCATACCACCATGGACGCTACAGTCTCCGCGCCCTGAATGTGCGAGATGTCGAAGCACTCGATGCGCTTCGGGAGTTCCGGCAGGCTGATTGCCTCCTGCAATTCTTCCTGTATTTTCTGTGCGTTGGGCTTCAGCACTCGAAACCGCTGGTCGTAAGACTGCTTCGCGTTGTTCCCCGCGAGGTCGATCAGCGAGCGTTTATCCCCGCGCTGCGGAACGAGAATGTGAACCCGTGTGGCGCGGGCGCCCTCGCCCGCGCCTTGCTCGGAGAGCAGATCCTCAAGTGTCTCGCGATCCTCAAAATCAACGGGAACGTAAAGGTTGCGGGGAACGTAGGGCTGCCCGATGTAAAGCTGCTTCAGCAGCGCGGAGAAGAATTCACCGGGAACAAATTCCGGAGAGACGTTCCTCGCAACGTCTCTGTCAGCGGCGCTGGTACTGTGGTCGGGTTCGGATATGCCGTCGGCTGAGGCATTGCGAGCAACGTCTCCACCAGCAGGGCTTTCTGGCGACGCGAATTCCGGCAGATCTTCCCAGAAAAACTCCCTCCGGTCGACCATCTTCCCGCCGCGCATATGAAACAAATTCACGGCCAGCATGCCATTCTCGAAGTGATAGCCGAAGACGTCGGCATCGTCCCCTTCTGCGGCGGCAATCCGCTGCCGCTCCTGCAACTGCTCTACCGTCGAAATCAAATCGCGATATCGCGCCGCCCGCTCATACTCCTGGGCAGCGGCAGCCTGTTCCATGCGGGTGTGCAGCGAACGGCTCAAATCCGTCGGCCGGCCTTCCAGAAACAGCTTCACATCCCGCACAGCTTCCTGGTAAGCGTCCGGCGTAGTCAATTCCTGCACGCACGGGCCCAGGCAACGCCTGATGTAGTACTGCAGACAGGGCCTTGGATGAAAGCGGGTGAGGTCGACCTTGCATGACGGAATGAGAAAATTGCGGTGGATCAGGTCGACGATTCTGTATGCCAGGTTGGCAGGGAAGTACGGACCGTAGTACGCGGCGCCGTCTTTGCGTAAACGACGGGTCACATAAACTCGCGGCCAGCGCTCGCCCAATGTCAATTTTACGTAAGGATAAGTCTTGTCGTCCCGCAGCAGAATGTTGAATCGCGGCTTGCGCTGCTTGATAAGATTGTTTTCGAGGGCCAGCGCCTCCTTGTTGTTCGCGACCACAATGTAATCGACGTCGACGGCCTCGCGTACCAGCGTTCCAGTCTTGGCATCTTCCCAACGGCCCTCATGAAAGTAGCTGGCCACGCGGCTGCGAAGGTTCTTCGCCTTGCCCACATAAATAACGTCGCCCTCGGCGTTCTTGTAGAGATACACGCCGGGTTCCATGGGAATCGTGCGAATTTTGGCCTGCAAATCCATGCTTAGAGATCTATTCTATTGGATGGGAAACACTACCATTGTGGTACAAAAAGGCTAATGACTCCTTCTTGCACGGTTCGAATATTCTTCGGACGAAATCTACTGACAGCCATTTTCTTGTTGCACTTTCTCTTAAATATCGGTTCCACTCCAGCTTCGGCGCAAAGCATCACCCAGCTGCCGTCGGACCAGTCCAAGCCTGAGCTAACAAAGTCTCCTCAGGGGAAACAGGATGAAGCGGCGCGGGCGGCAGCCCGCTCGCCCGCCCACCATTTCGACCGCGTAGTGATTATCATTCTCGAAAACGTCGATTACGAAGTCGCCAGCAAAGACAAGAATCTCGCCGATCTGGCCACCCAGGGTGCGAGCTTTACCAACTTCCATGCCCTGTTTCATCCCTCCTACCCAAACTACCTGGCTATGGTCGCAGGAACGGATTTCGGTATTCACCATCGGGGACGTCTGCTTGCGGACAACCAGATGAACATTCCCGACGACCCCGCGCATCGTACGATCGCTGATCGGCTCATCGCGGCTGGCCTCGACTTCAAACAATACGCGGAGGAGTTGCCCAACGAGACCTGTCCCTGGAACTTCTCGACGCAGCATGTGGCGGACAAACGAGGCAATTATGTGCGCCGCCATGTCCCCTTCCTCAGTTTTCGCGAGGTGCAACAGAAGTGGTGTGATCGCGTGATTCGCGTGGATTCCAGCAAATCCGACAATTACTTCGTGCAGGACGCCAAGAAAGGTTTGGTCGCCTACTCGATCTACACTCCCAACATGAACCATGACGGGCACGACACCAACGTGCAGGTGGCGGGCGCTTGGGTGAAGAAGTTTCTCGATGACACCTTCCCCGCAAAGCTACGACAGGGAACGCTGGTGATTGTCACCTTCGACGAATCGGGTGGCAACGCCGACAATCGCATCTATACATTGTTCCTTGGCGACATGGTCAAACCGGCGAATCAGCAGGATCCCAAGGCCCTCGGCAAGCTATACACGCATTACAGTGTGCTGCGCACGGTCGAAGACAACTTCGGTTTGGAACCCCTGACCGCAAACGACCGCAATGCCTCGCCCATTACCGATATCTGGAAGTGAAGGAGTACTAATTTCTATGTTCAGGAACTCTTTGTGCTCAAGCTGTGCTACAACGGTCATATATGATTCGTCCGCTCGTAATACGTCTTGCACAGCTTCTAGTTGGGCTAAAGAAGACTACGCTCAAGACGGGGGTCCGAGTTGGAATATCGGTTGGTGAGCGAGCGACTCGATCACCCTTCGAAACTCGGCGATTTCTACGTCACGCGGGAGCAATTTCGGAAGGTCCTGCGGATGTCTCTTCGCGCAAGGGATTTTCAGGCTGAGGGGCTAGTACCGCCCCCAGCCCTGAGCCAAACCATATAAAATTTCCACTCGCGTGTGTGCGCTTTGCGTCCCCTAGCCCCCCTGGCAGCGGTCGTATCCAGCCCAACTGCTTCCGCAAGCCGTTGAAAACGTACATACTTATCCCGGCTTGAAGAAGTGCGTAAAACTGGCACTTCTCGTGCAGAAGCATGTCTGGTATTTGTGCAACAACCGTTTCGCCCAAGGCATCAAATTTGGTAATTTGCGCGCGGGATTAGCCAGGCGCGCTAAACAAGATCGATAAGGAGTTCCACCCTATGACCCGCACTTCGTTAGTAATTTGTCTAGCAGCCAGCATGGTAGCCACCGTGGGCTGCGCCAGCAAGAACTATGTGAAACAGCAGACCACCCCGCTGATCAACAAAACCAACGAGCTCGACGATCTGGCCGCCAAGAACTCGAAAGATATCAAGGACGTTGACGCACGCGCTCAGTCCGGCATTCAAGCCGTAAACGCGAAGACCGCTGAAGTAGAGCAGAAAACCCAAGCTGCCGGACAAACAGCAACCCAGGCCCAGCAGATGGCGGATGCCGCCAATGGCCGCGTGGGCGTGCTGACGAATACCGTCGCCAATCTGGACAACTATCACGCCGTGGCCGAGACTTCCGTGAAGTTTGGCTTTAACAAAGATAATCTGACACTTAAGGCTCAGGAAGCGCTCGACCAACTCGCTTCCGGCATTTCTTCGACTAAGGGCTACATCATTGCGCTGGAAGGTGGAACCGATTCAGTGGGCTCGGCTGACTACAACTACGATCTTAGCCAGCGCCGCGCCAACTCGGTGATCCAGTACCTGGCCACCAAGTACAACGTTCCCGCGCACAAGATTTACGTGATTGGGCTCGGCAAAGATAAGCCCGTGGAGTCGAACAAAACCTCCAATGGCCGCGCCGATAACCGCCGCGTGGACGTGCGCTTGATGACCAATACCGTGGGCGACAGCAATCCGCCCGCCGCCACGCCGACCACGGGCCAGAACAATCCGTCATCCATGTAACGAAAAGTTTACCCTCCTCCCCGGAGGACTTCGCCAACCAGGCCGCTCACGCCTCCCCCCGAGCGGCCTGTTTTTTTCCTGCCTGTACCTATCCCTGTCTTTCTCTGCGTTCTGCGCGGCAGTTCTTCGCGACCTCTGCGATTAAAAAGAATTTGACCGATAAGCTGCAGTGAACCCGCAAAGCTGGCAAAGCAGAGTCTAAGTACCACGGTTTTTCTGGAGAGATTCGCGTCCGGCGAGTAAGATTGGTTTCATGCCTTTCACATCTTCTCTTTCCCGCCGGTCGTTTCTTGCCATTTCGGCCATCTTGCCGTGGGCCTTCAAGAGCGCTGCCGCTGACCGCTCGATTCCAGTCGGGCTCGAGCTCTACTCCGTCCGCGACGCATTGAAACAGGATCCCGAGGGCACCGTGCGGGCCGTCGCCCAGATGGGATATCAGGCCGTCGAATTCTACGCCCCATACTTCGAGTGGACCGATGCTCAAGCCAAGCAGATGCGCAAGTTGCTGGATGACCTCGGTATCCGCTGCTACTCGACGCACAACAATGCGGATTATTTTCTCCCGAAGAACATCAACCGCGTACGCGATCTGAATGTGACTCTCGGCTGCAAGTATGTCGTGCTGGCCTGGTCCGATCCCAAGACAGGTCCCGACGGATGGAAGGCGGTAGCAGACCAACTGAACTCAGCCACCGAGACCCTGGAGCCCTCCGGTCTGAAGCCGGGATACCACAATCATCAGGCTGAATTCACTGGCGCGGTCGGGCAGCGTCCCATCGATTTCCTGGCCAAGAATACGAAGCCCTCCGTGATGTTGCAGCTGGACGTTGGAACCTGCGTGGAAGCGGGTTCCGACCCCGTAGCCTGGATCCGAGCCAACCCAGGGCGCATCCGGTCCATCCATTGTAAAGAGTGGTCTCCTGACCCCAATAAAGGCTACAAGGTCTTATTTGGAGAAGGGGTGGTTGATTGGAAAGGCATTTTTCAAGCTGCCGAAGGCGTAGGCGGCATCGAGTACTACCTCATCGAACAAGAGGGAAGCCGGTTTTCCGAGTTGGAGACCGCGCGCCGATGCCTGCAGTCATTCCGCGCCAGCCGCGGAGAGCGATAAAAATAAGACTATGCGCAGTTTTCTTTTTGTTCCGTTGCTCGCATGCTGCGTGGCCGCATGGGCGCAGAATTCCAACCCTTCCAGCCCTGCGCCGGCGAATTCGCAGTCGTCTGATTCCTCGCCCTCCAAACCTGTCCCAGCCCGAAGCCCGAATCTGGCGCCGCCGCGATCCGATACCGTCAATGCCGGTGCACTCGGCGACGGACAGAGTTCGAGTCAAGACACGCTCATCGACTTAAGTCCTCCCGAGGACGACGCCAAGGCTCATCCTCAGAGTTCTGAGATCTTAATGGATGCCCAGCGCGGCTCTGGCAATGCGGATGTCGGTGAATTCCATCCGTGGAATCCGCATAAGGCGGCGAAAGATGTCGAGGTAGGAGACTTCTACTTCAAACGCAAGAACTATCGCGCCGCCGAGGACCGTTATCGCGAGGCCCTCTTCTACAAAGATAACGATGCCATTGCCACGTTTCGCCTGGCTGTATGTCTGGAAAAAATGAATCAGCCCGAAGACGCGCGCAAGGAATACGAAAGCTACTTGAAAATCCTGCCTCATGGCCCGCAAGCGGACGAAGCTCGTAAGGCAGTCAACCGTTTGAAAGGCCTAGGTGAAAGCGCGAAGGCCGTCCGCTGAAATTCCGCAATTCTTACGAACGGCCGCTGCGATTTCGCCCGCGCTAACTCGCAGGCCGCGAATGGTTCACCTGTGCAGTTTCCGGCGTTTGTTTTTTTTCTTTTCATCGCGGCCGTCGCCATCTCCCGCGCTACTTTGTTTGCCCTCGCCCAGGATTAGCTTGGAAGGCCATTTTGGCCTGGTATGATTGCGTCCCCTGGAGCGCGCCGCCCGTACTATTCCCTCAAACGCATCGAGGGACGCAAGAATGGTTTGCGTGCGCAGCGCCCCTTCGAAATTGCCGCGGATGATGAGCATGGCCGTGCCATGCATCAGCGACCACACTGCCAACATGAGACGCGTATGTTCCCGTGGCTTTCCTCCCAGACGTTTCGCTAGCCGTTCGCGTATCAGATTGAATGACGGCCAGGGTTCGTGCAGGGAAGGAGGCTTGCCCACTCCATCGAAAAGCACTTCATAGGCATGGCTGTGTTCGAGAGCAAATTCGAGCTGGCGCTCGAAGGCCTCGCGCAGCGTACGCGTCCTGCTGAGCGCGGCAAACAGTTCGCGCCGTGTCTCCAGGCGCAGGGCGCGGAGAATGTCGTTGCGATCCCGATAACGCTCATACACCGTGGGCGTAGTAGTGCCGGCGGCCCGGGCCACGGCGCGCATAGTGAGCGCCTTTTCGCCGCCGCGCGCCCACAGCCGCGACGCCGCGCCGAGAATACGCTGTTCCAGATCGGGATCGGGATGCCGTGGCACGCTGACTCCGCTAATCAAAATATAGTTGCGAAGTTTAGTTAAGCCGCTCGACCGGTCTACTTCTCCACTCGAATGAATTCGCCCGTGGAGGCATTGACCGACACCGTCAGCTTGGCTCCCTCCCGGTTGGCGCCGTAAATCACGTGCCAGACTAACTCATTCGTGTTGTGGTTCCAGTCGCACACGTAAATGACCGGCGTGTCGGGAGACTTCTCCAGAACTTTGTCGCCGCCATGTTTCTGCGCCGTGCCGAAAGCCTGGTCCGAATCGATTTTGAGAAAGGCGAGGTCGAATACTTGCGTGCTGGAGTTGGATGCATTGTAGCTGTCCTCGATCCCCGGATTCACGCCGCGCGACGGCGCTCCGTCGGCCGCACTGCTCGACCACGTGTAAGATTTCACTGAGCGTTGCGTCGCCGAAGCGAAGCTGCCACGCCAAACCGCCCACTTGCCGTCGTGACCATTCCCGTCGCTCGTTGCCATCGAATCTAGCCGGTACGGTTTCGCATCCGGCTTCCAGCCGCGGGCCGCGATGTATACCTTCTGAAAAGCGGAACGACCTGTGATAAGTTCGGGACCTTCAGGTTTCGGTGTTTCCGCCGGTTTGCTGGGTTCCGAGGAGCAACCGTTGAGAACGCCCAGCAGTGCGACCATCAGCCCGGCACATGAAAACCAGTATAGGATTTCGCGCCCCCGGCGCCTTCCACTTTGAATCCGATCCCGACTTCCCGGGTTCTGTTCCACCGACCAAGCCGTTTCCAACAGCTCCTCTGAGCTCGCGAGCGGCTCTTTGTGCGCGAAGTTGGCCATCTTCATGGGCATCCTTCCTGTGATAACGTGGATGGGTTTTGTTGTCGCGCAACATTCTAACTGAAAGATCCAAAAAGGCTAAGTAACACCCGTGGACCCGCATCTCGAGAAATTGCGGCAGGAAATTGCCGCGGCGATCGCCGGAATATCGTCAGAGCAGTTGATCCGGCATCCGACCGGAAAATGGTGCGCCGCCGAAGTCCTGGAGCATCTGTATCTGACCTACACAGGAACGCTGAAGGGATTTCAGCGCGTGTCTGAAGCGGGCAAGCCTCTGACTGCGACCCAAACGTGGAAGCAGCGCGGACGGACGCTGGTCGTCGTGGTCTTCGGACACATGCCCTCAGGCAGGGAAGCGCCTCCGCTATCCCGTCCGCGAGGATTGCCGCCCGAGAGAGTGCTGGCCGACATTGGACCGAAAATCGCTGAAATGGATGACAAGATTGCGTGCTGCGAACAAAGTTTTGGCTCGCGCCGCAAATTGCTGGACCATCCTATCCTCGGTCCACTCACCGGAGCACAATGGAGAAAGTTCCACCTGGTGCACGGCCTGCACCATGTAAAACAAATTCGGCAGCTGCGGAAGTTCACGATCGAAAAGTAGCGCCGGCGTCCCGCCGGCTGTCGCGGGGGCGTCTCAGCCTCGCGGACGTGAAAAGCGTACAGCTCATACGCGGATTTCAAAAATGCGCGATACCAACTGCCGGAAAATAAATGGAGCGCCGGAGCAAGCTCCGGCGCTCCATTTACTGCAATCCTACTGCGCTTGCGGTTCGCTGACTGAAGCTGGCGCGCCCGCTTTGCGCGCATCTTCCTGCAAGTCGTCGAGTTTCTGCTTGGCGTCATCTAACGCTTTCTGCTTGTCGGCGATTTGCTGTTTGTACTGGGCGTCCTGCTTATCCCAATTCGCCTCATTGCGCATGCGGTTGCCGGCGTCGGCATACATGGCGGCGGCCCGAATCTGATATTCCCGCTGTAGCACGTCGAGTTCGCGCCCCACCAAGTCAATCTGCTCTTTCTGCGCCGCAATCTTGTCGCCCCATTGCTTCGCCGCAGCTTGCTTCGCCGCTTCATCCTCGGAACCCTTGGCTTCGTTTCCAGTTTTGCTTTCTGTGCCGATCTTGTTGTCGGTCGTAGCTTTGACTTCGCCCGCAGCCGGAGCCGCATTCTCCGACTGAGCCGATGTGGTGTCAGCGGTATTGTTGCTGGCGGGGGCCGGCGCCTGGCCTATGACGGAGAGCTTGTCTTGCTTCGGCAAATTGTCGTTATCGTAAACCTTCGGCGCAGCCTTGACCCCGGGATCCTTGCGGACTTGCCGGGCATAGTCTCCCAGCGACGAGCCAGATGACGAACTCGGCGAGCTCGAAGGAGACTGGTTCTGGGCGCTGGCCGAAACTCCGGTAAGAACGAGAACCAAGAGCCCAACTCTACTGCATGCGATATTCTTCATAACTCCCCTTTTCCCTTACTCTGATTCTGTTCCCTTGGTGCGATCAAATCCCTGTACTGCATATATGTACCCCTTAGAGGGAACGGCCTGCAGCCGCTCCCTGCACGCTGCGTTTTCTAATCAGAAACCCTCCAATGCTGTGGTCCAGTTGCGCCGCCTCGTGCGCAATGTCCATGGCAAGTTGCTTCGCCAGGTCTGCATCGCGGCTGTCGGCCAGTTGCAGTGCGTAGCCCGAAATTGTGGTCAGCGAGTTGCGCAGTTGCAGCGCCATTTCCGCTGAAAGCTCACCCTGCAACTCCTGCTGGCGGCGCATCTCTTCCATCTCTGTGCGGTCGTTGATAAGGCAGGCGGCCCCGAGCAGGCCACCATCCACCGCCGGCACCGCGGAAATCGTGACGGCGATGAACCGCTTTTCTCCCAGCGGCGTTTTATATTCCGCTTCGACTTCTCGCCGCTGGCTGCCTTCGCTCAATACGGCGCTGATCTCATCCGTAAGAAGGACGGACTCGGCCTCGTTACTGCTTCCAACCGGCAGGACGGGAAACGCTGCTGATTGAGCAGAACGCACGGCCGTATAACGAAAAATATCTTGTGCTACCATTCCTGTCGTGGCAGCGAAACCCAGTATTTCCTTT
>Ga0073928_10002109_pt1 | contig 35591 bp, 33 predicted proteins | sample PaiPotPPA55metaG_FD_76969 | JGI IMG/M metagenome (GOLD analysis project Ga0073928, IMG submission 76969) | Iron sulfur acid spring bacterial and archeal communities from Banff, Canada, to study Microbial Dark Matter (Phase II) - Paint Pots PPA... ... | reverse complement strand
GCCGACACCGTGATGCTGGGCTCGCTGCTGGCCGGCTGCGAGGAGTCGCCCGGCGACCTGATCTTCATCAACGGCAAGCAGTACAAGCAGTACCGCGGCATGGGCTCGCTCAGCGCGATGTCCTCGCGCGGCAAGGCGGACGGCGTCTCCTACTCCCGCGACCGCTACGCGCAGCAGGACGTGAGCTCGGACGACAAGCTGATCCCGGAGGGCGTCGAGGGCCAGGTGCCCTACCGCGGCCCGCTCTCGGCCGTCGCCCACCAGTTGATCGGCGGCGTGCGCCAGGCCATGTTCTACGTGGGCGCGCGCGGCATCGAGGACCTGCAGAAGGCCCAGTTCGTCCGGATCACCTCGGCCGGACTCAAGGAGAGCCACCCGCACGACATCCAGATGACCGTCGAGGCGCCGAACTACCACCGCCGCTGACTGGTTCTCAGCCGCGTCCTCGGTAGGCTGAGGTGTAATGCTTCGCGGCAGGAAGGACAGAGCGTTGACTGAGGTGGAGATCGGCCGGGCCAAGCGGGCCCGACAGGCGTACGGCCTGGACGACGTGGCGCTGGTGCCCGCGCGGCGCACCCGCGACCCGGAGGGTAGCTCGATCTCCTGGCAGATCGACGCCTATGAGCTCGACCTGCCCTTCCTGGCCGCGCCGATGGACTCGGTGGTCTCCCCGGCCACCGCGGTCGCCATCGGCAAGCTGGGCGGGGTGGGCGTGCTCGACCTCGAGGGCCTGTGGACCCGCTACGCGGACCCGGCCCCGCTGCTCCGGGAGATCGCCGAGCTGCCCGCCGACCGGGTCGTAGCCCGGCTGCGCGAGCTGTACGCGCAGCCGATCCAGGAGGAGCTGATCGTCCAGCGGATCAAGGAGATCCGGGCCGCGGGCGTGGTCGCCGCCGGCTCGCTGACCCCGCAGCACACCGCGCAGTTCGCCAAGGCGGTCGTCGCGGCGGGCGCGGACCTTTTCGTCATCCGCGGCACGACCGTCTCGGCCGAGCACGTCTCGGACCGCGCCGAACCGCTCAACCTGAAGCAGTTCATCTACGAACTGGACGTCCCGGTCGTGGCCGGCGGCGTGGCCACCTACAAGGCCGCGCTGCACTTGATGCGCTCGGGCGCGGCGGGCGTGCTGGTCGGTTTCGGTGGCGGCTCCTCGCTGACCACGAGGAACGTGCTGGGCATCGCGGTCCCGATGGCGACCGCGATCTCGGACGTGGCCGCGGCCCGGCGCGACTACATGGACGAGTCCGGCGGCCGCTACGTGCACGTGATCGCGGACGGCTCGATGGGCGGCAGCGGCGAGATCGCCAAGGCCATCGCCTGCGGCGCGGACGGCGTGATGATCGGCTCCCCGCTGGCCCGCGCGGAGGAGGCGCCCGGGCTCGGCTACCACTGGGGCGCCGAGGCCTTCCACAGCGAGGTGCCGCGCGGCGTGCGCACCCACCTCGGCACGGCCGGGACGCTCGAGCAGATCCTCGTCGGCCCGTCCAGCACGGCCGACGGCACGATGAACCTCTTCGGGGCGCTGCGCCGGGCGATGGCCACCACCGGCTACTCGGACCTCAAGGAGTTCCAGCGCTGCGAGCTGACGGTTCGCTAGCTGTTCGGCAGGCTTGCGGCACGAGGCGGGACCCCGGAGCATCGGGGTCCCGCCTCGCTGTCTCTCGGGGTTAATCACCCATCCGGCTGAGTCGTCGAATCCCTCCGCGGGCCGATGCCCTGTCCGCGGATTCTCATTAACTTTCGACGCATGTCAGAATTCGAAGCACTTCCGGCTCGGCGACGCACGCGCTCCCGGCGGGTATCAGGCCACGATCGTGCGTACCGCGTACGGCGTCCCGCACATCATCGCGGCGAACTACAGCTCGCTTGGTTACGGCTACAGGTAAGCGTTCGCCACGGACGACCCGTGCGTGATTGCGGGCGACTACGTCACCGTCGAGGCCGCGCTCCCGCTACTTCGGTCCGGACGGCTCGTACGAGCAGGAGGGCCCGCCCGCGACGAACAACCTGGACAGCGACATGTTCTGGAAGTCCCTCGCCGACGACAGCACGGTCCAGAGGATGCTCTCCGCCACCTCAGGACCGTCCGCGATCCTGCCCCAGGTCCAAGCAGATCATGTCGGGCTACGTGGCGGGCTACGACGGCTACCTCGCCTCGGTCGGCGGGTCCCGGGGCGTACCCGACCCGACCTGCCGCGGGAAGTCGTGGGTCAAGCCGATCGACCTGCTCGACGCGTACCTGAGGATGTACCAGCTCGTCGACCTGGAGGGCTTCGCGGGCGATCCCGGCATGTGGACCGGCGCGCAGCCGCCCTCGTCCTCCACTGCTGAAGCAGCCCCGTCCGCCTCGGCCCTCGCCGCCGCCCTCACCAGCGGGAACGCCGCCCCCGGCAGCTTCAACTCCTCCGTCGCGTGGACCCACACCGTCACGCCGTCGTTCCCGATGTCGCTCTACCAGCTCACGCTCGTACCCGGCCACCCGACCGAGTACGTGTACGGCGGCCACGACGTCGCGATGACGAAGCAGACCTCGACCGTCCTCGAAAGCACGACCAGAGGCCGCCTCGAGTCGGTCACCCGCACCCTGTGGACGACCCGCTGGGGTCCGGTCGTCGATCGGCTGGAAGGCCATCAGCTGCCGCGGACCGGCACTGCGGCCTTCGTGCTCGCCGACGCCGACACGTCCAACGCGCGCTTCATGAACGACGTCTTCGCCACCGACCAGGCGACCGACACGACGCAGATCCTCGCGGCGCAGGAGAAGTACGAGGGCATGCCGTGGGACGACACGATCGCCGCCGACTCGCAGGGCCACGCGGTCTACTCCGACATCGGCAACTTCCCGGACGTGACCGACGCCCTCGCGGCGCGCTGCGACACCGCACTCGGCGCCGAGCTCTACGCGGAGGCCGGGATGCCGGTCTTCGACGGCTCGAACCCGAGCTGTACCTGGGGAACCGACGCCGACTCCGCCGCCCCGGGCATCTTCGGCGCGAACGAGGAGCCGAAGCTCAGCCGGTCGGACTACGTCGAGAACTCGAACATGAGCTACTGGCTCACCAACGCGAGCGATCCGATGACCGGCTATCCGCGCATCCTCGGCCTGACGGACATCCCGGTGGCGATGCGCACTCGCAGTGCCCTGATGATGGTAGGGCAGCGGCTCGCCGGAACCGACGGCCTCGGCCCTGCCGGATTCACCTTGCAGGGCGTGTAGAACCTGATGTACTCCGACATCCAGTACGGCGCCGTGCTCGTCAAGCCGCAACTGGTGGCCTTGTGCAAGTCCTTGCCCGGTGGCCTCGCTCCGACCAGCAGCGGCGGCACGGTCGCGGTCGGTGACGCGTGCGACGTCCTGGCGAACTGGAACGGCCGCGAGGATCCGAATACGAGCGGGGCGGTGCTCTTCCGTGCCTTCTGGGAACTCGCCCTCGCACTGCCCGAAGGCCCGTGGTCCACGCCGTTCAACGTGGCCGACCCGGTGAACACGCCGAACGGCCTCAACACCTCCGATAAGGCAATCACTGAGGCATTCGGCGACGCGCTGCAGGACCTGACCGCGGACCATCTGCCGTACGACGTCACGCTCGGGACCGTGCAGTACGTCGTGCGCAACGGTGTGCGCATCCCGCTCCCCGGCGGCCCGGGCAACCCGGACGGCGAGTTCAACGCGATCTACCAGAGCGTGCTGACCCAGCCCGGCGTCGACCCGACGATCGGCAGCAGCTACATCCAGGCGGTCACCTGGAGCGCGCGCGGCGACGGCGGCTGTCCGATCGCCCGCACGGTCCTGACGTACTCGGAGTCCGCGAACCCCGACTCGCCGCACTACGCGGACGAGACGAAGTTGTTCTCGGACAAGGGTTGGGCGGACGCCGCATACTGCGCTGCCGATGTGGCCGCGCAGGCGGTGTCCGTGCAGGTTGTGCGGTCCTGACGTATGCAGGTTGTACGAGGGCTCTGCCGAGTAGGCGGCGGCAGGCCCTTCGTTCGTCAGTGCCAGAGGCCGAGGGACAGCGGCAGCGCGGCGGCGAGGGTGAGCAATCCGCCGAGCAGCCAGACCGAACTCGGTCGCAGGGCTCTGAGATGTCGGGAGGGCCGGACGGCCCAGGAGACGCCGGGCGCCGGGGTGCGCGGCGTCTCCGCCTCGCGCCTTCGCCAGGTCGCCTCGAGCCAGCGCGTCTGCGCGGTGGCCTCGTGCACGTGCGCGGACCGGACGAAGCACTCGTCCAGCTCGACATGATCGATTTCTTCGACCCACGGTTTTACCGCGGTAGCGGGCGCCTGAGCCCAAACGAAGTCGCTTTCGGGGGCCCCGCAGTGTCGGCTGCGCTGCCCGGGAATGCGGCCTGGCTCCGAGGCGCCGTTGCCTGAAAGCTCGCTATCGGCCATTGCCGCACTGTAACTGAATTGTTGCTAGATCAGTAGGGTCTGAAGGGCGGATGGCGTGTTCCGGAACCAGGTTGGACCTTGGTCGATCCGATCATCCATCCGCCCGCGGAGATCACGTGTTCGCGTTCTTCGCCCGGGTCTGGCCGTCGCCGATCACGATGTACTTCGTGCTGGTCAGCTCGGGCAGCCCCATCGGTCCCCTGGCGTGCAGCTTCTGCGTGGAGATGCCGATCTCGGCGCCGAATCCGAACTCTCCGCCGTCGGTGAACCTGGTGGAGGCGTTGACGATCACGGCCGCCGCGTCGACCCGCGCGGTGAATTCCCGGGCGGCCGCCTGGGAACGCGTGATGATCAATTCGGTGTGCGAAGTCGAATAGCGCCGGATATGCGCGATCGCCTCGTCCAGCGAGTCCACGACCGCCGCCGCGATATCCAGGGAAAGGTATTCGTCCTCGAAGTCAGCTTGCTGAGCCGGGACGACGTCCGCCGGGTCGGCCGCGTACGCCGCGATCCGCGCGTCGCCGTGCACGGTCACGCCCGCCGCGCGCAGCGCGTCCAAGGCCCGCGGTACGAACACGTCCGCGATGTCCTTATGCACCAACAGCGTCTCGGCCGCGTTGCACACGCTCGGGCGCTGCGTCTTCGAGTCGATCAGCAGCTCGATCGCGAGCTCCGGATCGGCGTCCGCGTCCACGTACACGTGGCAGTTGCCGACGCCGGTCTCGATCACCGGCACGATCGCGTTCTGCACCACGCTGCGGATCAGCGACGCGCCGCCGCGCGGGATCACCACATCCACCAGACCGCGCGCTCGCAGCAGTTCGGTCACCGAGTCATGCGTGTCGCCGAGCACCAGCTGCACCGCGTCGGCCGGGAATCCGTTGTCGGCCAAGGCTTCGCGCAGCACGTTCACCAGCGCGGTGTTCGACTCCTTCGCCGAGGACGAGCCGCGCAGCAGCACCGCGTTGCCTGACTTCAGGCACAGGCCCGCCGCGTCCACGGTCACGTTCGGCCGCGCCTCGTAGACGATCCCGATCACGCCGAAGGGCACCCGCACCTGCCGCAGCTCGAGGCCGTTGGCCAGCGTTGAACCGCGCACCACCTCGCCGACCGGGTCCGGCAGCGCGGTGATCGAGCGCAGCGCCTCGGCGATCTTCGCGATCCGCTCCTCGGTCAGCGTCAGCCGGTCCACGATGCCCGGGTCGGTATCGGCCTCGACCGCGCGCCGCACGTCCGCATCGTTCGCCGCGACCAGCTCCGCGGAGCGCTTCTCCAGCGCGTCCGCCATCGCACGCAGCGCCCGGTCCTTGTCCGCGCGGGTGCGCTGAGCCAGGTCCACCGCCGCGACCCGAGCCGCGACCGCGGCCTCCGTCACCGACCGAGTCATCGTCTCTTCTCTCATTTGAAGGCCACGAGGTCGTCCCGGTGGACCACCTCGCGCTCGTACTGGGCCCCGAACTGCACGGCCAGATCCCGGGTCGAGCGGCCGAGCAGCGCGGGCAGCTCCGCCGCGTCGTAGTTCACCAGGCCGCGGCCGACGAGCGCGCCGTCCGGGCCGCACAGGTCCACCGGCTCGCCGGCGGTGAAGCTGCCGGACACCGCCGTGATCCCGGCCGCCAGCAGCGAGGAGCCGCGCTCGGTCACCGCCCGCACCGCGCCCTGATCGAGCGTCAGCACGCCGCGCGCCGTCGTCGCGTGCGCCAGCCACAGCCTGCGCGCGCCGCCGCGTTCGCCGGTGCGGTGGAAGAAGGTGCCGACCGGCTCGCCGCGCAGCGCCCGCGCCGCGTACGCCGCCGTGGTCAGTATCACCGGGATGCCCGCGCCGGTCGCGATCCGCGCCGCCTCGACCTTCGTGACCATCCCGCCGGTGCCGACGCCCGCCTTGCCCGCCGAGCCGATCGAGATGCCGACGAGGTCCTCGGGTCCGCGCACCTCGCGGATGGGGGTGGTGCCCGGCGTGCTCGGATCCCCGTCGTAGAGCGCGGCCACGTCCGAGAGCAGCAGCAGCAGGTCGGCGTCGACCAGGTGCGCCACCAGCGCGGCAAGACGGTCGTTGTCGCCGAAGCGGATCTCCTGCGTGGCCACGGTGTCGTTCTCGTTGACGATCGGCACGACGCCGAGCTCGAGCAGCTCGTTCAGGGTATTGACGGCGTTGCGGTAGTGCGAGCGCCGGGTGACGTCGTCCGCCGTCAGCAGCACCTGGCCCACACGGCGACCATGCCGAGCGAAGGACTGCGTGTACCGCGCGATCAGCAGCCCCTGCCCGACGCTGGCGGCCGCCTGCTGCTTAGCCAGATCCCGCGGCCGCGAAGTAAGACCCAACGGCGCCAACCCGGCCGCGATCGCACCCGAGGACACGATCACGACCTCGGCCCCCGGCACGTTCTCCGCGATCGCGTCCACGAGCGCGTCCACCCGGCTGCCGTCGAGCCCCCCGGCGGTCGTCGTCAGCGAGGAGGACCCGACCTTGACCACGATCCGGCGCGCGCCGACGACCTCCTGTAACGTGCTCACCCGCCCATTCTGCCCGGCCGGTGAGCCGCGCCCCAAACCGTTTCACGACGTGGGCATCGCCGGACGATAATGCCCGCATGCCAGATGTCACCATCCGCGATGTCCCGGAGCCGATCCTCCGAGGCCTGGAGCGTAAAGCCGCCCGCAATGAGAAGGACCTTCAGACCTACCAGCTTGATCTCCTCATCCGAGAAGCTGCGAGGCCGACGCTCGGCGCGATGCTGAATCGCCTCGATCGTGAGGTCCACTCGACGCTGTCGACGAACGACGTCCTTGACGCGATCGACAGCGGCCGGGAACGCGCCTAGCCGTAAAGCCGATCGTCCGACCCGCGGGGCCCGAGGTGCTCGGCGCCGCCGGAGAGGGTCGGGCGCCAGTCGAAGACCACCGCGTCGTCGCCGTCGCCGATGACCACCTCGTCGCCCTCGTGCGCGCCTGCCTCGAGCAGCGCCTGCTCGACGCCCAGCTTGTAGAGGCGCTCGGCGAGGTAGCCGACGGCCTCGTCGTTCTGGAAGTCGGTCTGCTTGATCCAGCGCTCGGCCTTGCTGCTGATCACCACGTAGTGCTCGTTCTCGAAGCGCAGGGTGAACGACGCCTCGTTGACGGCCTTGGGACGCAGGATGATGCGCTCCTCGACCACCTCGGGCCGCTCGGCGCGGGACTGCTCCACGATCTCGGTCAGCGCGTAGCCCAGTTCCTTCAGGCCCGCGTGGCTGACGGCGGAGACCTCGAACACGCGCAGGCCGCGGCCCTCGAGCTCGGCGCGCACCAGGTCGGCGAGGTCCTTGCCCTCGGGGATGTCGGTCTTGTTGAGCACGACCAGCCGCGGCCGCTCGGTCAGCTTGCCGTACTCGCCGTGCTGGTCGTCCGGGATCTTCGACTCGTACGCGGCCAGCTCGGCCTCGATCGTGTCGAGGTCGCTGATCGGGTCGCGGTCCGACTCCAGCGTCGCGCAGTCGAGCACGTGCACGAGCACCGCGCAGCGCTCGATGTGCCGCAGGAACTCGTGGCCGAGGCCCTTGCCCTCGCTGGCCCCGGGAATCAGCCCGGGGACGTCCGCAATCGTGAACACGTGGCCGGCCGACTGCACCACGCCGAGGTTCGGCACGAGGGTGGTGAACGGGTAGTCGGCGATCTTCGGCTTCGCCGCGCTCATCGCGGCGATCAGCGAGCTCTTGCCGGCGCTCGGGTAGCCGATCAGCGCCACGTCGGCGACCGACTTGAGTTCGAGCACGTACTCGCCGCTCTCGCCCTCCTCGCCGAGCAGCGCGAAGCCCGGGGCCTTGCGCTTGGTCGAGGCGAGCGTCGCGTTGCCGAGGCCACCAGGACCGCCCTGTGCCAGCACCAGCTTCGTGCCCGCGCCGACGAGGTCCGCGACCAGTTCGCCGTCCCGGGTCTTCACAACGGTGCCGCTGGGCACGGACAGCACTACGTCGGCGCCGTTCGAACCCTGCCGGTGCGAGCCCGCGCCCGGCTTGCCGTTGCCCGCGGTGCGGTGCGGGGAGAAGTGGAAGTCCAGCAGCGAGGTCACTTCGGCGTCCACGACGAGGATGACGTCGCCGCCGCGCCCGCCGTTGGCGCCGTCCGGGCCGCCGAGCGGCTTGAACTTCTCCCGGTGTACGGAGGCGCAGCCGTGGCCGCCCTTGCCCGCGGCGACGCTGAGCACCACCCGGTCGACAAAGCTGGCCATCGGAATCTCACTCCTGTGGATCTGGAAAAACGGTGCTGGGAAAAACGACGAGCCGGGTCCGACGACGGACCCGGCTCACCGAAGGATGAGGCTGAGCGGCCCAGGGCCGCCCGCTCTCAGCGTGCGTGCGTCGCGATCAGGCGACGGGCACGGGCACGATGTTGATGACCTTGCGGCCGCGGTGCGTGCCGAACTGGACGGCACCCTCGGCGAGCGCGAACAGGGTGTCGTCCCCGCCGCGGCCCACGTTCACGCCCGGGTGGAAGTGCGTGCCGCGCTGGCGCAGGATGATCTCGCCGGCGTTGACGACCTGGCCGCCGAAGCGCTTGACGCCGAGCCGCTGGGAGTTCGAGTCGCGCCCGTTCCGGGTGGACGAGGCGCCCTTCTTGTGTGCCATGTCTTACTTCTTCCCGGTGTCGATGGACGTGACCTTGACCTGGGTGTACTTCTGGCGGTGACCCTGCCGCACCCGGTAGCCGGTCTTGTTCTTGAACTTCATGATGTCGATCTTCGCGGCCTTGATCTCGGCGACGATCTCGCCGGAGACCTTCACACCCTCGAGGACCCACGCGTCGGAGGTGACCTGGTCACCGTCCACCACGAGGAGGGTCTTGAACTCGACGGCGGTGCCGGGCTTGCCGACGATCCGGTCGACCTCGACGACGTCGCCGACAGCCACCTTGTGCTGCCTGCCGCCGCTCTTGACGATCGCGTACACGCTTACCACTTCCCGCCCGCGGCCTGCCGCGGGGCTTACTCTGGCCAGCGCGCAGCTATCTCCCGACTGCGAGTGGGGTTCACAAGCACGGAGTCTGCCAACGCGAGGCTGGTCAACAAGAGGTGCGATCACACGGCCGAAGGCCAGCAGTACACACCGAAGGTCTAGGTTACCTTTCGGCACGGCCAAGCTGCAAACCGGCCGCAGCGCGCCACGGGGCGGACGACGGCGCAGGTCAGCGAAACGAAACCGGCGGTGGACAGAGGGTCTCCGTCCACCGCCGGTGCACGCTGCGTGCTCTTCGGCCGTTGTCGATCAGGCCGAGGGGGCTCCGGCCGGACGCGAGGCGGCGCGCCGGGCCCGGCGGCGCGGGCGGCCCGAGTCGGCCAGCGCGTTCTCCAGCGAGTCCGGGTCCTCCGCGTGCGCCTTGAGGTTCAGCGGCTCGGACGGCTCCGGCTCCTCGGCGGACGCTGCCGGAGTGGTGTCGCGCTCGCGCGCGGCGGTCTGCGCGGGGACGGCGGCCTCGGCCTCGTCCGACGCGGCCTCGAACGCGGTCTCCACCTCGTCCGTCTCCGCATCGGCCGACTCGTCGGCCTCCGCGCCAAAGCCCTCGTTCGTCGCCGCGCGACCCGCCTTGCGACGGCGACGGTTGCGACGTCCCTCGACGCCGTCCTCGTGCCGCTCGCCGGAGGCGGTGCCCGAGCTACTCCCGGTCACCTCGTCCGCCGACGCGGCTTCCTCGACGGGCGCGTGGCTGTGCGCGTGCGACTGGCCGCCGTTGCCGTTTCCAGCACCGTTGCCATTCCCGTTCCCGTTCCCGTGCTGCTGCTTGCCCTGCTTCGCAGAACCCTGCCCCTGCTGCTCCGGCTTGCGGCCGTTGTGCTCCACCGGCTCGGTGTGCACGATCACGCCGCGGCCGTTGCAGTGCTCGCAGGGCTCGGAGAAGGCCTCGAGCAGGCCCTGGCCGACCCGCTTGCGGGTCATCTGCACCAGGCCGAGTGAGGTGACCTCGGCCACCTGGTGCTTCGTCCGGTCCCGGCCCAGGCACTCGAGCAGCCGGCGCAGCACCAGGTCCCGGTTGGACTCCAGCACCATGTCGATGAAGTCGATCACGACGATGCCGCCGAGGTCGCGCAGCCGCAGCTGGCGGACGATCTCCTCGGCCGCCTCCAGGTTGTTCCGGGTGACGGTCTCCTCCAGGGAGGACGAGCCCTGCCCGGTGAACTTCCCGGTGTTGACGTCGACGACGACCATCGCCTCGGTGCGGTCGATCACCAGCGAGCCGCCGCTCGGCAGCCACACCTTGCGGTCCAGCGCCTTCGCGAGCTGCTCCTCGACCCGGTAGACCGAGAACACGTCCGTCTCGCTGGTCCAGTGCTCGACCCGCTCGGCCAGCTCCGGCGCGACGCCGGTGAGGTACTCGTGCACCGTCTTGTACGCGGTGTCGCCGGAGACGATCAGCTTGCTGAAGTCCTCGTTGAAGATGTCGCGGACCACCCGGACCGTCAGGTCGGGCTCGCCGGACAGCAGCGCGGGAGCGGAGGCGGTCTTCGCCTTGCGCTCGATCTCCTCCCACTGCTCGACCAGCCGCTCCACGTCCTGCGAGAGCTCCTGCTCGCTCGCGCCCTCGGCCGCGGTGCGCACGATCACGCCGCCGTCCTCGGGCACGACCTTCTTCAGGATCTGCTTGAGCCGCGCCCGCTCGGTGTCCGGCAGCTTGCGGCTGATGCCCATCATCGAGCCGCCCGGGATGTACACCAGGAAGCGTCCTGGCAGCGAGATCTGGCTGGTGAGACGCGCGCCCTTGTGGCCGATCGGGTCCTTGGTGACCTGCACGAGCACCGACTGGCCGCTCTTGAGCGCGGCCTCGATCCGGCGCGGTCCGCCGCTCAGGCCGACCGCGTCGAAGTTGACCTCGCCCGCGTAGAGCACCGCGTTGCGGCCCTTGTTGATGTCGACGAACGCCGCCTCCATCGAGGGCAGCACGTTCTGCACCTTGCCCAGGTACACGTTGCCGACGTACGAGACCGAGGACTCGCGGTTGACGTAGTGCTCGACCAGCACGCCGTCCTCGAGCACGCCGATCTGGGTGCGCCCGGCGGTCTGGCGCACCACCATGACCCGCTCGACGGACTCGCGGCGGGCCAGGAACTCGGCCTCGGTGACGACCGGCGTGCGGCGCGAGCGGGTGGCCCGGCCCTCACGGCGGCGCTGCTGCTTGGCGACCAGGCGGACCGAGCCGCGCAGGCCCATCACCTCGTCCTCGGTGGCCACCGAGTCGGGCGATCCGGCGGAGCGGCGCTGCCGCGGCTCGCGCACCTTGACCACGGTGTTCGGCGGGTCGTCGGCGGTCTCCGAGCCGCCCGAGGCCAGGTCCTCGGCGGTCTGCCGACGGCGACGGCGACGGCGGCGACGGCTGCTGTCATCGGAGAGCTCGAGCGCCTCGGGGTGCTGCGCGGAGCCCTCGGCCTCCTCGGCCTGCTCCTCGTTCTGGCCGTCCTGCTCGGCGGAGGCCTCAGCGCCGACCGGGGCCGAATCGCCGCGGCGGCCGCGCGAACGGCGGCGACGGCGGTTCGCGCCGGTCGAGGCGGCGGCGCTCTCCTCGGCGGACTCCTCGTCCTCCTCGACGGGCTCCGCGGGCGCGACCTCGGCGACGGGGGCGGGTGCGGGGGCCGCGACGGACGCGGGCCGGAAGGGGGTAACGGCGACCGGGGCCTGGAACAGGCCCTGCCAGGCCGGGGTCGCCGCGGGTGCGGCCGGAGCGGAGAACGGGGAGTGGGCTGCGGAGGTCTCGTCGTCCTCCTCGAGCGCCTCGACGAGCTCTACGGCCTCGTCCTCGGTCAGGTCCGCGGGCAGCGGAAGCACCATGATGGGCGCCTCGGCCGCGGGCTCCGGCTCCGAAACGGGCTCGGGGCTGGTCGCGCCGCGCTTGGCGGCACGCTTGGTGGCCCCGGCCTTGCGGGTGCGCTTGGAGTTCGCCACCGGGCTGGCGGGGATCTCGGCCTCGGCGGCCTGCTCGGTTTCGGCGGGCGCGGTCGGCTCGGCCGACGCGGCGACCGGCTGCGAGGTCTGCTCGGCTTCGACCGGCGCCTCGGCCACGGGGGCCGTGGGAGTACCAGCGGCCCGCGAGGCGGCGCGCTTGCGGGTGCGTCGGGCAGGCGCCGCGGGTGCGGCCTCAACCTCGGCGGCGACCGGCTCGGTCACAGCGGCGGGGGCTTCGGCGATCTCGGGCGCGGTCGGCGCCGCTTCGACCACCGCGGCGACCTCGGTCACCGTCAACGCGCGCGCAGTAGGTAGAGCCTCCGGCTCGGCGGCGGTCTTCTTCGCCGTCGCCGACTTCTTCGTGGTCCGCTTGCGCGCGGTCTTCTTCGCCGGGGCGGCCGCCTCGTCGGCCGACTCACCCGCGACGGGCTCCTCGACCTGCGCGGACGCGGCCGAAGCCTGCTGCGCGCCGGACTGCGCGAGCTCGGCGCTCGCCGCGGCCACCGCCGCGCCGATCGCGCCCTCGGGCGCTCCGGCCGGTCGGCTCGCGGCGCGTCGGCGCACCCGCTTGGCGGGTGCGGCGGGAGTGTCTTCCCCGCTCACTGCCTCGCGTCCGCTGCCGGACGCGCTGTCGATGTCATTCTCGGGCTCATGTTCGAGCATTCGGGCGTTTCTCCCGTCATGGCCCCCGGGCGCTCGGGGCGTCCTCCCGGATCAACGGGCGGGCGTCGGCGCCGCACAGGGGCTCGTCGTACACAAAAGTCGTGGTGGCTCAGAATGCGTGGTCCGCACACCAGGCCGGTCGGTTGGTCAATCCCCGGTTGTGGGTTTCTCCACACCTGGCGCGACCACCGTCGGCCCGGAATTCGGCGAATCACCGCTTTCCGGGGCTGTCTTCGGCATCTCCGTCCGCCCGCAGTCGGGCCAGCGGCCCCTGCGACAGCCGGGTCACCCTGGGGGGAACCGGAGGCACCAGGCCCGCGACCGAGCCGAGGCCGGTCAACACATCGTCGGGACGCACCGCGGGGGTGGTATGCCGGACAACCACTCGCAGTATCGCACACACGGGCGCCGCGCCGTCGAGGGCGGAGAGTTCGACCACGGCTTCCCGCGCGTCGAACGAGCGCATCCCGTTCTTCGTCAGCCGCTGGACCTCCACCTGTTCGGCGGCCAGAAAAGCCTCGGCGGCGGCCCGCGCGTCGGCCGGCTCGATGCCCGGAAGTTCGATCCGCCAGACGGATCCCTCCAGGTAGTCGGCCAGCGAACCGCCTGCGGACTCGGCCACCGTGAGGATATCCAGGTCCGGCGGCAGCGCCTCGTCGAGCGAGTCACGCAGCTTGTTCGGGTCCACCTGCGCGGCCAGACCCAGCTCCACGTATTCCGCCTCGCTCGCGGTGCCGGTCGGCGCGGCCCCGGCCCAGGAGATCTTCGGGTGCGGCGAGAACCCGGCCGAGTAGGCCATCGGCACCTCGGCCCGCCGCAGCGCGCGCTCGAAGGCGCGCTGGATGTCGCGGTGGCTGGTGAACCGGAGCCGGCCGCGCTTGGCGTAGCAGATGCGTACGCGCTGCACGACGGGCGGCGGCGGAGGACCGTCGGGAGCCTTGGAACCCAGCGAACTCACCCATTCCGTCTGTTAGGGCCTGTGCCGACTAGGTTGACACGAAGGACGCCGCGAGACGAAACGCCGCGACCTCCGCCGGGTCGCCCAAGAACTGCCCAAGAATTTCAGCCGAGCGCCGCGTACCGCACGCCGGTCGCCTCCACCGAGGCTTCCCACAGCTCGCGGGCCAGCTCCCGATCCCTGGCCAGCGCGCTCGCACCCGCCAACGTCGGCGCGCCGCGCAGTCCGCCCGGGCCGCGTGGGCCGAAGAAGCGGGTGCCGGTCACGTCCGGATCCTCGCCGCTCATCCGCACCCGCGCCGAACCCGCCTTGAGCGCGGCCTTCGCCGTCGCCGCGAAAAGGATCGGCCGCGCGCCCTGGTCCGGAGACTGCCCGAGCACCTGCGCACCGTGCCGCACCACAGGCCCGGTCACCCTGCGCATCCCGCCCTCGGCCCGCGCGACCAGGTCGGAGCGCGCGAAGCCCGGATGCGCGCCGAGCGAGCTGAGCCGTCCGTGCGCGCGGCGGTCGAGTTCGAAGGCGAACAGCAGGTTCGCCAGCTTGGACCGCGCGTAGCCCAGCCAGTTCGAGCCGCGCGGCAGGATCTTGAAGTCGGTCAGCTCGCCGCGCACCGCGAGCCGGTGCACCACCGAGGAGACCGTCACCACGCGCGGCGCCTCCGCCGCGAGCAGCAGCGGCAGCAGTTGCCCGGTGAGCGCGAAGTGGCCCAGGTGATTGGTGCCGATCTGAATCTCGAAGCCGTCCGCGGTATGGCCCTGCGGCGGCGTCATCACGCCCGCGTTGTTGACCAGCACGTCGAGTTCCCCGGCCCGGTCGACGAGCTCCGACGCGGCCTCCTCGATCGAGTCCAGGCTGGCCAGGTCCACCCGCAGATACTCCACCCGCGCCGCCGGATGCGCTGCGCGGATCCGCTCCATCGCCTCCCGCGCCCGGCCCGCGTCCCGACAGGCCAGCAGCGTGCGCGCGCCAGAGCCCGCCAACTGCCGCGCCACCGCGAGTCCGAGTCCGCTCGACGCGCCGGTGACCAGCACCGTACGTCCGGACAGGTTCTCCACCACCTTCGCCCCCACCAGGTCGTCGGCGACGTGCGCGACCGGACGGCGCACGGGTCGCGCCCGCCGCCCGGACGGACCCGCCACCGGTCCGTCTCACCACGGCGCCAGGACGCCGTGCCATGCTGCGAAGCCCCCGGCGACGCCCGATCAGAGCCGCCGGTACCGAGGACGGCCCGCGAATGCCGTCCTCGGCTTCAGCCTCGCGGCTTTTCCCCCTTTGTCAACACTCAACCGAACAACTCGGCCGACCAAACTCAGCCGAGCAGCTTCTCGATCGCCGCCACGACCTCGGGCGAGTCCGGGGTGGTGCGCGGGCTGAACCGGGCCACCGGCTCGCCGTCCGCGTTGATCAGCCACTTGCCGAAGTTCCAGGCCACGTCGCCCGCCTCGCCGCTCTCCCGCTCCTTGACCGCGGTCAGCTCGGCGAAGACCGCGTGCCGGTCGTCCCCGTTGACCTCGACCTTCTCGAACAGCGGGAAGGTCACCCCGTAGGTCGTCGAGCAGAAGGTCTCGATCTCCTCGGCGCTGCCCGGCTCCTGGCCGCCGAACTGGTTGCACGGGAAGCCGAGGACGGTGAAGCCCTGCTCGCCGTAGGTCTTCTGCAGCTGCTCAAGGGCGGTGTACTGCGGGGTCAGGCCGCACTTGGAGGCCACATTCACCACCAGCGCCACCTTGCCCAGGTGCGCGCCGATGGTGTCATCCTGTCCGGCCAGGTTCTTGACCGGGATCTCGCTTACGCTGCTCATGCCCATACCGTTTTCTACTCGTCCGACGAATCCTCGGGCTCGGTCCCCTCCCGGTCCTGCGGACCGGACTGCGGACCCCACTTGCGGTACATCTTCTCCCCGATGCGATCGCCGACTGATCCCGCCTCACGCATGAAGTCGCGTACCTTCCCCATCAGCGGGTCCGAGCTCTGCCGAATTCCCTCCTGGTACGACTCGAACGCGTCCTTCGCCGCCTCGCGGGCCGAGGCGTTGCCGTCCTCGGAGCGGCGCGGGTACTCGCCGGTCATGATCCGGGCGTACGCGCCGGAGTCGATCCAGCGGGTCAGGTCCAGCGCGCGTACGGACGGGAACGGGTGCGTGACCTGCGAGGTGAGCGAGAATCGCAGCAGCGAGTCGCGGATGTCGCCGGTCGACTCGTACTCGCGGCCCTGCTCGATGAAGACCATCGGGTTCATCTCGTGCAGGTGCGCGCCGCCGGCCAGCTTCATGTGCGTGCGCACCGCGGCCTCGACGTCCTGACCGACCAGCAGCCCGGCCCGGTCGCAGGAGATCTCCGCCTTGCGGAACCACTCGAGCAGCGCGTTGATCAGCGCCTGCAGGCCGAGGGCGCCGCCGGGGATCGAGGAGGCCGCGCCGGTCAGGTTCAGCAGCCACAGCAGCATGGTGCGGTACACCGCGTGCCCCGAGAAGGCGTGCCCGAGCTCGTGGCCGATGACGAAGCGCAGCTCCTCCTCGTCGAGCAGCTCGACCAGGCCGGTGGTCAGCACGATCACCGGACGGTCCATGCCGATCGTCATCGCGTTGACGATCGGGCTCTGCTGCACGAACAGCTCAGGCACGCGGTCCTGGTCGAGGATCCGGCAGGCGTCGGCGAGCAGGCCCTCGAGCCGCGGGAACTGCTGCGGCGAGACCTGCACCGCGTTGCCGAGCAGCAGCAGCCGCACCCGGCGCTCGCCGATCAGCCCGTTGAGCATCTTGAGCAGCGCGTCGAAGCCGGACAGCTTGCGCAGCGCGGTCAGCGCGGCACGGTCCGCGGCGTGCTCGTAGGCGCGGGAACTGATGCCGGGAAAGGTCTTGCGGACACGCGCGGGAACGGCGTCGTGCGTCTCGACGGGCATGGCCTCGAAGCCCCCTTGCTTTCTGTGGCGGGATGGACACCCTTACCGCAACATACCGACCCGGCGCGTTGTGTGCGTCGGCCCGGGCCTACTCTTTTCCGATAGACCGAAACGAGTGAGGATGGCTCAACGTGAACTTTCTTGCCGATGTCACCTCGGACAGCGCCCCTCCGGGGATTTTCCTGCGGGTCTACATCCTGGGCGGCCTGTGCTTCGTGGCCTTCTGCGCGTGGTTCGTGCTGCGCGGATACACCAAGTCGGGTGACAAGGACGACGAGAAGTAGGACAGGACCGACCCCGTCCGCCCCGCCCGGACGGCCCGGCCCTATATTTGAGCGCGCGGCACCGGCCGCCGAACCGACCCACCGCGGCTGACGAACCCTCAGCCGACGAGACGAGAAACGAGCGGTCCGATGAACTCACACGTCATGTCCGTGCTGGCCGACGCCGCCACGCCGAACCGGTACTCCGGCATCAACCCGACGCTCAACGCGGCGTGCGTGATGGGCGGCTTCCTGGTGCTGCTCTTCCTGGTCACCCGCTTGAACCGGGACAAGTAGCAACCAATCGGACATTCGGGCGCCCGCAGGTCGGACGTCCGGCTTCCGTACGGCGAATCACGGTAAGGTCGGGACGCATGGACGGCTTCGGCATCGGACCTCTGTCTGAGCGGCGTTCCCGGCTCGGCGCCGCCCGCGCGGCGGTCGAGGACCTCAGGACGGCGCCGACGGCAGCGCCCGCACCCTCCGCGACGGCGACCGCACTCACCGCGCGCGCGTTGACGGTGACCGCGGCGCACGCGTCCGCGAACCCGCGCCGGCTGCGGCTCGGCGTGATGGGCGGCACTTTCGACCCGATCCACCACGGCCACCTCGTGGCCGCGAGCGAGGTCGCGTCGCTGTTCTCGCTGGACGAGGTGGTGTTCGTACCCACCGGCCAGCCCTGGCAGAAGACCGAGCGGGCGGTCACCCCGCCCGAGGACCGCTACCTGATGACGGTCATCGCCACCGCCTCCAACCCGCGTTTCTCGGTCAGCCGCGTGGACATCGACCGCGGCGGCCCCACGTACACCGTGGACACCCTGCGGGACCTGCGCCTCGAGCGCGGCCCCGAGGTGGACTTCTTCTTCATCACCGGCGCCGACGCGCTGGGCCAGATCTTCTCCTGGCGGGACGCGGACGAACTGGTCGAGATGGCGCACTTCGTCGGCTGTACCCGGCCGGGGCACACGCTCACCGACCCCGGACTGCCGCTCGGCAAGGCCTCGCTGGTGGAGATCCCGGCGCTGGCCATCTCCTCGACGGCCTGCCGCGAGCGGGTGCGTCGCGGCGAGCCGGTGTGGTATCTGGTTCCAGACGGCATCGTCCAGTACATCAACAAGCGCGGGCTCTACCAGCCGGATGAGGAGGCGACATGAGCGGGGGGACTGGGCGTCGCCGCAAACAGCCGGTCGGCGAGGAGGGCGGCGCGCAGCAGGCTTCGGCGGGGTACGAGCAGGGGTCCGAGCAGCCCCGGGAATCGCAGTATCCGCAGTATCAGACGTACGCGCAGCCCGCCGAGCAGGAGTACAGCTACGACTGGCGGCAGGAGAGCGCGGCCGCCCCCGCCGCTCCCGCTTACGAGCCGCCGCCGGCCTACGATCCGCCCGCCTACGAGCCCCCGGCCCAGCCCGCGTACTCGCCGCCGCCGCAGTACGAGTACCAGGCGTACCAGCCCCCTGTCGCCGATCCTTCGACAACCGGCCACAACCCCGGCTACCAGATTCCGCAGCAGCAGCCCTGGGACCAGCCCGCGGCGCCGGCCGCGGCGGCCGCCCCGGTGGTCGAGCCCGGCGCGCCCGGCCGCCCGCGCTCCCGCCCCGAGCCGCGCCCGGAACCGCAGGCCGCGCCCGCGCCGTCCGCCGCCCCCGCCGAGCCCGCTCCGTTCGAGTTCGAATTCGACCCGGGCGACGAGCAGGGCGACGCTGGCCCAGCCACGGCCGACCCGGAATCCCCGGGCGGCGCCGCGTCCCGCCCCGCCGACAAGGACGGCTACCGCCCCGGCGACTTCGCGTTCGTGGACGCCGCCGAGGAGCCGGACGTCAAGGGCTGGCTGAGCTTCAGCGAGAGCCGCGCCGACTCGCGGGCCGAGCGCCTGCGCAAGCTGAAGTTCCGGCTGATAGCGCTGGGCATCGTGCTCGTGCTGGTCGGCGCGGGCTTCGGCGTGTACGTCTGGCTCGGCGGCCGCGTCCCCGGGGCGAGCAGCCCGGTAGCCACCAAGTCGATGCTCCTGTTCCGGCTCGACGACACCAAGGGCGACTCCGTCGGCGACGCGCTGCTGGTGACCAACCGCGGCGGCTCCACCACCGGCAGCGCGAGCGGCGACGGCGCGATCGTCGTCGTCCCCGCGCAGATGCAGATCGACAACCAGGGCTTCGGCGATGAGCCCTTCGGCGGCGACATGGCCTCCGACCAGCCGCCCGCCGGTTCCGACGAGGTCGCCAGCGCCCTCGGTGTGACCCCGGACGGCGTCGTGACCATGGACGAGACGACCTTCGGCATCTTCGTGACGAACATCGGCGGCATCACGCTGACCACGAACACCGCCGTGCCCGCGAGCACGGCCGATCCGAACGGCGTGGCCGAGGGCACCGAGACGCTGACCGGCGTGCAGGCCGTCGCGTACGCCACGTACAGCGCGACCGGCGAGGCGGCGACCGCGCAGGCCGCGCGCTTCGGCCAGGTGATGAACGCGCTGATGGCCAAGCTGCCGACGTACTCCGACTCGGTCGAGGCGTACCTCAACCAGCTCGGCCTGATCCCCGACCCCGCGCTCCCGCTCAGCAAGCTCGGCCCGATCCTCGCCGCGCTCGCCGCCCAGCAGCAGGCGGGCCGGGTGACGGTGGCGACGCTGCCGCTGACCTCGAGCGACTCGCTGAACTCCACCGCCGCGGCCGAGGTCGTCTCCAAGCTGCTCGGCGGCACCGCCGGGGCCGGCGCGTCGGCGGGACAGGCGGCCCGGGTGCTGGTGCAGAACGCCACCGGCGCGAGCACGTCCGGCAGCAGCCAACTGCTGGCGGCGGCGCAGGCGAAACTGGAGGACTCGGGCTACACGTTCAACGCGGGCGACGTGGTCGCGACCCAGGCGAAGACCGAGGTCGAGGTCGCCTCGTCCGCGAACCAGGGCGTCGCCGAGCAGGTCGCGGCCTCGCTGGGCCTCAGCGGCAGCACGGTGCAGGTGGTCTCGGGCCTGTCCTCGGTGGACGACGTGACGGTCGTGCTGGGCCAGGACTGGTCCTCGCTCTCGGCCGACTAGCCCGCTCCCGCCGAAAGCGGCCGCACCCTCGTGCCGCCTCGTGAGATCCTGGGAGCCGCACGTCCGACGACCGACAGGGGAATCCGCACAGTGACCGCAACCGACCGCGCCAAGGGGCTGGCCGTCGCCGCCGCCGAGGCGGCCTCCGACAAGCTGGCCCACGACATCGTGGCGTACGACGTGAGCGACGTCTTCGTCATCACCGACGCCTTCGTCCTCGCCTCCGCCCCGACGGACCGTCAGGTGCGCGCGATCGTGGACGGCATCGAGGAGCGGTTGATGGAGCTCGGCGCGAAGCCCGCGCGGCGGGAGGGCGAGCAGGAGGGCCGCTGGGTGCTGCTCGACTACCTGGACATCGTGGTGCACGTGCAGCACAGCGAGGAGCGCGAGTTCTACCTGCTGGAGAAGCTGTGGAAGGACTGCCCGCGGATCGAGCTGCCGGAGACGGTGACCGGGAGCCGGGTATGAGCGGCGGGGACGACCTCAACGGGGGAGGGGCCCCGGCCTCCGCTCCCGTTCCCAGCCCCAACCCGATGGACCGCCATTCGTACTACGTGACGGGCCGTCGGGTCGTGCTGTGGCGGCACGGTCAGACGGAGTGGAACATGGCGGGCCGTCTGCAGGGCCAGACGGACGTCCCGCTGGACGAGGTGGGCAGGGAGCAGGCGCAAATCGCGGCGAGGCTGCTGCGAACGCTCAAGCCCTCCGTCATCGTCTCCTCGGACCTGTCCCGCGCCGTGGACACCGCGCGTGCCCTCGCGGACCTGTCCGGGCTGGACGTGGCGCTGGATGAGGGGCTGCGCGAGACCTTCGTCGGCACCTGGCAGGGCCTGACGGACGCCGAGATCAAGGAGCGTTTCCCGGAGGAATACGCGGCCTGGCGCCAGGACCACGCCCACCAGCGCAGGGGTGGCGGCGAGATCGAGTCCGAGGTGGCCGAGCGCGCCGTCCAGGCGATCGAGCGCGCGCTGAAGACCGTGCCGGACCAGGGAACGCTGGTGGTAGTCACCCACGGCGGCACCGCCCGCGTAACCATCGGCAAGCTGCTAGGCCTGCCCGAGAAGTACAGCGGCGTCCTAGGCGGCCTGTCCAACTGCAGCTGGTCCGTCCTAGGCGAAGGTCACCGCGGCTGGCGCCTCCTCGAGCACAACGCCGGCTCCCTCCCCGAGCCCGTCTTCGGCGACGACCGCTGACCTGAACGCCGACCCGGCCCGGCCCGACCCGCGCCCGACAAGCCCCGACCCACGCTCCGCCTTATCGATTTCCCATCGAGCCCTCGGTTTGGCTACTATGGGCGAGCCCGCCCGGGAGCAGCAAGGAACTAAACGTTCCAAGTCCGGTAACCGGGGGGACCACCCGATTCGGTGTAGTAAGATCTACGCCGGAGCGAGTGAAAAGTGAATACAAGGGGCCATAGCTCAGCTGGTAGAGCATTTGTCTGGCAGACAAAAGGTCAGGGGTTCGAATCCCCTTGGCTCCACGCAGGTCAGGGCTGGTAATCTATTGAGATTACCAGCCCTGTTTGTCTGTTCTGACACCAACGATTGACACCAACCGCTACGAATCCCCGAGACCACCAGCCAACATCGCGTCCATCATGTCGATGGGACCCCGTGCCTATCTGACGCGGCTGAGGTTCGGGATAGGATTTCTCTTCGCCAGGTGGGATGCACGGAAGGCCGGTAGGGGTTACCGAGAGCGTTGGCGGGCAATGGCGAGATATCCCGTATGCCCGCGAAGGGTAGTTGATATCGCTAGGCTTGGGAGCTGTGACCTCGCTGCTTGAACACGCCGATCAACTGCTCCGGCAACCTGAGAGCGAGCAACTGGAGTTCAAGGCGGAAGTACGGGAGCCGCGTCGTCTTGCCAGAGATCTAGCGGCATTCGCCAATTCACGCGGTGGCGTGATCGTGCTGGGCGTAGATGAGAGCGGCGGAGCAGTTGTAGCACGGGGCGTTGATCCGCAGCGCGCTTCGGCGATCGTTAAGCGTGCAGCGGCGATGATCGCACCTCAGCTTCTGTACAGCGGACGCGAGCTTGTGGTCGAAGGCAAGATGCTCTACGTCGTCGAAATGTCAGAACAGCCCGGCAAGCCCTTCATGGCTGATGGGCAGTTCTATGACAGCCTGGACGAAGACGAGAAGAAGCAGAAAGCAAACGTCCTCGCACGCTGCCCCGAACTCGCCACTCTGGCAAGGCACGTGCGCCCGACCTGCACCAGTACTCTGTCAGCCGCCAAGCGCGCAAGCTTCGGGCGCATCGCCTCGATGAACCGCGCCTCCGCCGACATCCCGAGCGCCTCGCACACCTGCCGGGGACGCATCGCCGCGCCCGCCTCGGCGAAGGTCCGCGTGATCCGCTCGTAGAGCGCCACATCCCGCCCCATGCCGCGCACCGCCGCATCAGGCGCTACGCCAGCGTCAGTACTCTCATCCGACTCCGAATCCAGGACCTCGGCCACCGTTTCGCGGGTGATTACCAGACGGGAGAGGGACTCGTCGGCCGCGGCCAACGCCCCGGCCACCCGCTCGGCCTCCTCCCGTAACCGCTCGACCAGAACGCGAGCCTGCGCCTCGCGTTCCCCCGGCCGATCCAGCACTGAACCCATCAGGCTCCTTACCCGGTCACGACCCCGGCCGCCCCGCCGGCCCTTCACCGCCACCGTAGAAACCCCGATCAGCACAGGCCATGGCAAGCAGCCATAAACCACCCGAACAGGTCTCTCAGCGAGAGCTACACCCTTCGCGGAATCGGAGCACGGACCGACACCCGGTATGAACCGTCGGCAGCCGCGGGTACCAGCCGGTACTAGTACCTCGGGCGGGCTACCGCACGACCTCGGGGGTCTCATGGAGCACTTCTTCGGGCTCGGTCTCGCGCTCCGGCTGCATGGCCGCCGCCCACGCGGTCTGCGCGCTCAGGAAGACCATGAGGCAGAACAGGATCGCCTCGACCTCCAGCGCGTTCATCCGCGTCGACCACCCGTTGACAACCTGCGGGAAGAGCGCGATCAGGGTGATCAGCACGTACAGCGGGAAGGCGCCCAGGTACATCAGCCACGCCACGCCGCGTTCGCCGGACGCCCAGAGAGTCGGGGCGATCGAGATGATCGCCACGACGCCGGACAGGCTGGACAAGGTGAAGGCGATCCGCCAGATCGGACCGAAGGTCGGGTCTATCTGGGCCAGCAGCGAGGCGGTGCCGGGGACGAGGAACTGCAGGGAGACGAGGTAGGCCATCTGGCTGGTTCTGAATCTGTGGTTGCGCAGGTCGGGTCGCGTCTGCACGGCGACCCACCACAGGCCGAGCAGGGCGAAGTCGACGGTGGAGACGACGCCGAAGAAGGCGGTCAGATCCATGGCAATAGCTCCGGGGGATGACTTGGTGACGGGACGGGGAGGGATGGGTGACTTGCGGCTCCCTAGGACGAGCTCGCGGTACGTCGCCTACCTCCTGTACGCGTGCTGATACGGCGTGGAACCGGGCAGAGCCTGCGGTTTGGCTCGAGCGTGTATGCATCGTAGGGGATTGCAGTGTTCTGGTGCGTCGCGCGCCATCGGCACGGGTTGCAGCACCCTGTTGAGTGCGCGGGGCGACTGTTAACCTGCGCGGCATCCGCCGACCTTAGGGTTTGCGCTCTCGAGCTTTGCGAGCTTGGGCAGGGGCAACGGCTCGGAAGCGTCCTGTACGTCCGGCTAACGCGATAGAAGTGTATTGATCAGTCACCATCAGGCGATTTCGCCTTCTCTGAAAACGTTTGATCCGGTTCCGTCCCACGTGCTGTCTCGCTGCGTTGCATGAGTTGTGGATTGGCATGCGACTGAATGCCATAGCGGACGAATCGTTCCCGCCTTGCCACGGATCGGCGGGACGGCCTGGATCAGCGGGATCAGCTGGGTGACGTCGTTGCGATTGCCACCGGTCAGCGTGGTGGCCAGTGGAATGCCGTGTGCTTCGACGATGACGTGGTGCTTGCTGCCGGTCTCGGCCCGGTCCACCGGAGAAGGCCCGGCCGCCGGCCAGCCCTTCATCGCGCGCAGGTGGCTGGAGTCAACGGCAGCGCGAGAGAAATCCAGCATGCCGGCCACACGCAACTCGGCGAGAAGCAGTGCGTGCAGTCGCTGCCATACCCCCGCGTCGTTCCAGTCTCGCAGCCTGCGCCAACACGTCATCCCCGAGCCGAAGCCCAGCTCCTGAGGTAAAAATCGCCACCGGATGCCGGTATAGAGGACTAATAGGACCCCACACAGCACCTTCCGATCATCCAGGCGGCTGCGCCCGGGATACCGGTACCTGCGCTCCACGACAGGCAGGACCGGCTCGATCCGCTCCCATAGCCCATCCTCAACCTCTCACGGTCTACGTGCGCTCTTCGTCTCGGCTGACTCGTACTCTCTTCGGGCGTGTCAACGAGGGCTGACAACCCGTCATTCCCGACGCAATGTGGCGCACCGCCGCGGGCAGGTCAGCAGTGCCCGTGGACCTCATGGCTCGTGCGTTCTCGGGCTGTGAGACGCGACCGCCTGTGGTCTGCGACGTAGCTCTCTGACCCGTCGAGGGCCGCAGAGATTTGACATAAGAGCACGGATCCTGATGATCGTTGGGTGTCTACGCCATGCGACCGAAGGATCCGTGCTCCGCGTGCCGTCTTCCCTGATCGACGACCTCGTGCGCCAGTGCGAGGGCGTCGTGCTGTGCTGCCCGCCCAATGAGCTGCCCGAGGTGCCCTCGCTCGCCGTCGCTCTGGGTGCGGTGCCCGACCCACGCAGGCGGCGGGGACGGCGCTACCGGCTCGGATTCCTGCTCGCCCTGGCCGTGGTCGCGGTGCTCGGCGGCGCGAAGTCGCTGTCCGCGATCGTGCAGTGGGCGCGGGATGCGGACGAGGCCACCCTGACCGCGCTCGGCGCACCCGCGAACCGCCGCCCGGCGGCCACCACGCTCGGCCGCGCCTTCGAGCGCGTGGACGCCGATGCGCTCGACGACGCCTGCTTCGGCTGGATCAACACCCTGCTCACCGACGCACAGCCCGACACGACCAAGGTCACCGGCCTGGGCGTGGACGGCAAGACCGTGCGCGGCGCGAAGAGCGCCGGCGGCAAGGCACCGCACCTGGTCGCCGCCGTGCGCCACGACACCGGCACCGTAGCCGGCCAACGCCGGGTCCCGGCGAAAACCAACGAGATCAAGGCGTTCGCCCCGCTGCTCGACACCCTCGACATCACCGGCATGGCGATCACCGCCGACGCGATGCACACCCAGCGCGCCCACGCCACCTACCTGCACAAACGCGGCGCGTTCTACGTCTTCTACATCATGGGCAACCAGCCCACCCTGTTCGAGACCCTCGACAGCCTCGACTGGAAAACCGTCCCGATCGGCCACACCGACGGATCCGTCGCCCACGGACGACGCGAGCAGCGCACCCTCCAGGTGCGCCCGGCGCCCAAGGGGCTGAGCTTCCCCCACGCCGCCCAGGTCTTCCTGATCGAGCGCAAGGTCAGCCACCCGAAAACCGGCAAGCGCATCTCCTCGGTCGCCGTCCTGGGCGTCACCAGCCTGACCGCCGACCACGCCACCCCCGCAGAACTGGCCGCACTCGTACGCGGCCAATGGACGATCGAGGCCGTCCACCAGATCCGCGACACCACCTACGCCGAAGACACCTCCCACGTACGCACCGGCCACACACCCCGCATCATGGCCACCTTCCGCTCACCCGCCATCAGCCTATTAAGGCTAACCGGCTGGGACAACATCGCCCAAGCCACCCGACACATGGCCGCCCACCGCACCGACGCACTCAGACTCATCGGTCTCACCCCATGAGAACGCAGAAGCCATGGGCGGCGGGGAGGTGCGGAGTGTCGGGGAGAACTGCGCGCGAGCCAGGCCGCCGCCGAGGTTCTAGTCCAGCAACCGGCTGCTGTAGAGGGCTCTCGTACAGCAACTGCGTACAGCAGCGGTAGCGACCGAACCAGACCTCAAGGGACCGTCGTACAGCAACCCGTACAGCAACACTGGGGACCGAACCGGGCTCCAAGGGACCAGATGGGCCTCGGAACGTGCAGGTCAGGCCGCATGCCTCCTGGATCGAAAAGAACTGGCAGACAAAAGGTCAGGGGTTCGAATCCCCTTGGCTCCACAGATCGAAGTGAAATCGCAGGTCAGATAGGTTTTCATCGCCCATCTGGCCTTTTTCTTCGTCTGCAGCAGCGGGGTCAGAAGGTTGAATCTGTCGAGGCCTGCATCACCGTGAACTGCAGTTCCGTCATCGGCGAGCTTCTGGGTGCGGGTCAAAAGCGTTGTGCTGCGCAGTGACATCATGCCTGGTCATGCGAACGCAGAAGTCTGGTACAGCAGCGCGTACAGCAACGGCATCGTGGAGACGGCTCGCTCGGTGGACTGGCGGCGAGATGGCATCCTCGGGGCGAACTTGACGTTGCGGCCGGAGCTCCGAGGAACACGAAGGCTGCGATGCATGTCTGTGTTCTCACAACCGTGCAGGGTGTGAGGGGGCTCTAGATGATTGAGTCCGATGTCTGTGCTGTCAGCTGATTGCCGTGTTAGTTGGTTGGCCGCCGCCAGAGCCTGACAGCGGCCCGGAGCACTTTTGCCGAGACCTCGACCCGGACTGAGAGCGGCATGTTCACGATGGGTCGTCCATCCGGGCGTCGGTTGAATCGCACGATCTTGGCTCCCGGAGGCGGGCTGAAGGCGAAGTCGGCGTTGTCGAGCGCGTCAAGCATCGTGATCCGGCGGAACTCCTGGCCCCGGACACGCGCCGCCGCGAAAGTCCTGCTCGGACACCGCGATCCCGAGTTCGTCGTCGACGGTAACCCGGCTGCCGACGCGGGTCAGCCGGTCGACGCGGACCGCCGGTAGCACAGTACGAGGCCTGACATGATGGAGACCAGGCTAAGCCAGTAGCCGAACCCGTGGCCGGCGTGGAAGCCGCCGCCGTAGTATCCGTCCCCGGGGTGCACGAAGAAGGCCGCGAGAACGCATAGGGTGCCGACGCCGAACCCGACGAGCGCGAGTCGTGGCGCGGGCAGCGGCAGCGTCGCCGGGAGCTTGCCGAACAGTTGCGCTGCGACGACAGCCGCTCCGCCGAACGCGGCGAGCGCGCCGAGCCAGCCGAACAAGCCGTGCCAGGCGCCGAAGCTGACCGAGGCCGAATAGCCGGCCGCGGAGTAGGAGAAGGTGTAGTAGTCGAAGAAGGAGCAGAGCAGCGCGAGCACGCCCGCGGCCAGGATCGCCCATTCCGACCGGGTCACCGCGGTCGGGTCGAAGGAGGCGGGCTCCGCCGACTGTGGCGGGGACGGGGGCGTGGACCGATCGGGTCGCTGTGCGGTCATCGTGGACTCCACTGTCTCGGGGCTGGGGAAAGGACGCGCTCGACGCCGGGGGCACTACCGGGGAACGTGAACATGATTGCCACCGAGGGCCATGGTGTCAACTGAGATGAATAGATTTGATGTCACATGAGCTCGTGTTCAAGCTGTTCTGGGTGGGACGTCTACGGCGGTACCTCGCCTTCTCCTCGATCATCGCCGCCGCCTACGCCCTCGCCTCCGGGCGACCCGGTTTCCTACGCCTATAACAGGTCCCCACCGCATATGGACTCCAGCAGGCGGCGCGACCGTCCGACAACTCGATGGCGGCGAGTGACCAGGGGGATGCCGCAATGCTATGTTCCGGTACTGCACGGTCCCGATCGACATTCCGGCAGGCGCGCAGGAGGTGCGAAGGTGGCTCTCCGGAGGAGCCGGGCCGGGCTGTGGGACCAGGCTCGGCGAAGAGTGGAGCGACTCGAACTACCTGAGCCGTTCGATGCCGAGGCGTTCATTGGCGCCCTGGCCCGGGAGCGTGGGCGGTCGATCGACCTGCTGCCGGTCGCCGGCCTGCCGGACCTGCCGTGCGGGCTCGTCGTCACGATCCGGGACTCAGACTGGATCGTGTATCGCGCGGACACGACGCGGCTGCATCGGGAGCACATCCTGCTACACGAGGGCGCGCATATCCTGTGCGGGCACAGCGAACGCGGCGGCGACGACACCTCGATGATCGCGGCTGCCCGCACCCTGATGCCCCACCTGTCGGCCGAACTCGTCCGCGGCGTGCTCGGCCGCACCGCCTACCGACCCTGATGAGCGCGAGGCCGAAGTGGTGGCCTCGCTCATCCTGCACCGCGTCCGACGGCGGGACAGGCACGCCGCCGGCGACGCGGGCTCGCCCTCAAGCCTCGCTCCGCTGTTCGGCATCTTCGAAGGCTGATCATGTCGGACCTCTGCGCGTACCTGGCGGCCGCCGCCCTGTTCGGCTACGCTGCCTACCGCCTCGGCACCGATCGCCGCGCGGTCCCGCAGCGCACCCAACGGTACGTTCACGGCCTGCTCATCTGTCTGGCCGTAACCCTGGCGCTCCTCGCGCCCTCGACGCCACGGCTGCTGGGTCGGTTGGGCGTGGACGGTATCGCGGTGATCCTGGTCGGCGACGCAGTGCGTACGGCGGCCATGAGCCTGCTGATGTTCATGGCCCGCTCCCTCGATCGGCGACCGGTGCGCGGCATACCGGCCCTAGCCGCGATACTGGCGCAGGTGGCGATGGTCGCGTTGTTCGCCGCGGCACACATCGTCCTCGGGCCGGACGGCTCGATGTTCGTGCACGGTTCCGGCCAGTGGCTGCTGGCGACCCACGATCTCATCTTCGCCGGGTATGCGGAATGGTCGCTCATCACCGCCACCCTGGCGCTGCACCGCGAGTCGCGATCCGTCGACCGCGCACCGATGCGCATCGGAATCCGGTTGACCCTCGCGGCCTGCGCCGTGGGCGTCGGCTGGGCGGCGTGGGTCGCGGACGACGTCGTGAACGTGCTGCGCTCGGGCATCCAGGACGGCAGCGAGGACCTGGTCTCCAACACGCTCGGCGCACTCTGCGCGCTCTTGATCGTCAGTGGGGCGCTCATGGCGAAATGGCCCGCCTTGGTTGAGACCGCGCGAACCTGGCTCCGGTCGTACCCGGCATACCGCCGACTCACGCCGCTGTGGGAAGCGCTACGCACCGAGCTGCCGCAGATCGTGTTAGACCACGAACGTCGCCCGCTGCTCGGTACCTGGTTCTCGGCCTCCGCCCTCGAGTTCGCGCTCTACCGACGGGTGATCGAGATCCACGACGGCAGACTCACGCTGCGGCCCTACAATCCGGATTGGCGGAGCGTCGCAGATCTCGTCGAGCAGATGAGCCACGGTGAGGCTGGCGAATCGGACCGCGAAGCGCTCGCGGAGGCGCTGCGTATCGTCGTCGCCTTGCAGAACCGGCGGGCCGAACAACGCATGAGCACTCCGATGGATCCTGCCGAGGAAAGCGATCAGTCCGCGGCAGCATCGGGCAGAGTGGACACCGAGGCCGCATGGCTAGCGCGGGTCTCCGCGGCGTTCGCGCGCGTGCGGACCCTGCCCGAAGTCGAGCGCCAGCATGTATCCTGAACCCAATTGGATTCACCTGTGCTGATAGCATCGGTGCCCGGCGTTCGGAGGTCGAGGGGCGAATGCCCGAGCCACAGCAGTCCGCTTCGACACTGGCCTCCAAGATCGACACCCTGTTCCAGGTGGTGCGCAGGCCGAACCGCGAGCAGTTCAGCAACGAGGACGTCGCCCGAGCCTGCCGCGAGGAGACCGGCGAGACCTTCTCGGCGACCTATCTCTGGCAGCTGCGCACCGGTCGTCGGGACAATCCCACGAAACGCCACCTCGAAGCACTCGCTCACTTCTTCCATGTACCGGTGGCCTACTTCTTCGACGACGAGCGGGGGGCGGTCATCGCGAAGGAACTTGAACTGCTCGGTGCGCTGCGCGACGCAGAGGTACGGAGCGTGGCGCTACGGGCGGTCGGCCTCTCCTCCGAGGGCATCGGGACGATCAGCGACATGATCGACGTGATCGCCCGCCGGGAGCAGGATCGCAAGCGCGCCGACGGGCGTGCCGCGGACGCTGGGTAGCGCGGCCCCGAGGTTTGACCTGAACGATCCTCTTGTGGCTGGTCGTGGGCTTGCGGGACGGTGTGGGCTGGTGCTGCGATGGTCGTGGCTGGGTTGGGGTGCCTGGCCCCTTCACGACGGAAGAGGACCTGAACTATGGGCACCTCGCTGGCGGCCTGCTTCACTCTGTGCGGGCCGGAGGGTGCAGTCCCTTCGACTGCTCGACGGTGAATGTCGTGTAGTCGCTCAGTGTGCGGGGCCAGTGATCCGGCGGTCGATCTCGAAGGCAAGGGTCAACTCGGCTATCCCGCGTCGTTCGGACAGTGACCGGCCTGTCTGTTCTTGAAGTCGGCGCAGCCGGTTGCGGACGGTGTTGGGATGGCAGAACAGGGCTGCGGCGGCGCTGCCGGCGGACCCGCCGGCGTCGAGCCAGGCGCCGAAGGCGTCGAGCAGCGCGGCGCGGTCATGCTGCGCAGCCTGGTCCAGCGTGCCGAGGATGGTGTGGGCGACGATTCGCATGACCTGCGGGGCACTGGCCGCCGCGATGGCGAACGGGTCCTGATCGAAGACGATGCCCCGTTGCCTGTCGCAGGCTCCTCGCAGTGCGATCCTGGCCAATCTTAGGGCCTCGGCGGTCTTACGCAGATCTTGGTAGAGCGGGCTTATCCCGACTCCGCCCTTCGCGGCGGCCTCCAAGGCGTCCGCGAGGTCGTCGACGCGGGGATGGGCGCCGGGCAGCCGGGCGATGCCGACCTTGAGCTTCCCTAGAGTTCTCCGTGCGATCTAGCCCGCTTACCTGCTGGTTTCCCTGTGCGTCTGGGTTCGCCCAGTTGGGCGTACCGGTTTGGCACTGGGCGCCGGGGGTTGGCCCGGCACGGGCGCGCCGTGTGTTCTCGCCGACAACGTGGTGCGGCGGTTTCTGCCGCATCCGAGCCGTTCGACATCGCATCGATCGCCCGACCCCGAGCCTTCGAGAAGTGAGCCGCACCAGGTTCCGTCCACGGATTTCGACTGGCCTGCACGTTGAGGCAAGCTGCCTGGCCTGCGGCAAAGCGGCAAACCGTGGACGGGATCCGGTGCGGTTCAACCTCAATATCCTGTGATATGTACGCCAGTCATTTTGACCGACACTCCCCAAGGCCCCGCACGCGACACGCCGGCCAGCGCGATCACGTGATCGCCGCCAGAGTCAAACACCTGTCGACTCCAGCCTTCCGTCCGGGCCGCAGAGCCGCTGGTGGACCTGTCCGGTGCGTCCTTCGCCCGGTTGCGCGAACCGGTCTGGGACCGAACTGCTGCTCGGCCTCCCCGCCGTCCCGTTCATTGAAGAGCGCGCTTGTCCGCCTGGTCAGGCTCCGGCACTTGCGCCAGGTGATCCCGGCGACGCCCGGGCTGGTCGAATACTCGACCGTCACGCCCGCGACGTGGTGGGCGGAGGTCAAGCCGTGGGGATGGACCATGCCTAAGACTCCGACACGCGAAAATCTATCGTGACTGCGGTAGACATTCGGGCGGCTGTGAGGGTAGGGTCTCTCTCGAAGCCAAGTGATCAGCGATACGCGCCAGAGACGAACTGGTGCGGGCGGTGAAAGCGACAGGGTAGGTAGAGTCCCGAGGCCGGGAAGTACGCGGGGCCGCGGGATCGTTTGTCGGAAGGGCACGCCTACGCGGCGGCCCGGTGTCACCGCAGGTATCGAGCAGCATCATTGCAATACCGGTAGTAGATAGGTGAGAAAGGAAGGAGTACGCGCCATCAGGATCACCCGGGCGATTGCCGTGCCTGGGTGGTTAAGGCCTCGGATTGAAAGGTGGTCCCCGGTCAACCAATCGTCATCCCCACTGCCCCCCCCGGGGCAGGAGAGCGGAAACGAAGGGCCGACGTCGGTCGGTAGATGGTGTTAAACCCCTCCGGGCCCCGGTGCACCACGCACCGGGGCCCGTCTACGCATGCAGGAAGAGGTCCATGACCAGCCCCTCCAACCAAGTCGACCGCCTCGACGACGACGACTACCCCGCCTACACGATGGGCCGGGCCGCCGAGCTGATCGGCTCAACCCCGGCGTTCCTCCGCGCCTTGGGCGAAGCCCGCCTGATCACTCCGCTGCGTTCCGACGGCGGCCACCGCCGCTACTCGCGCTACCAGCTGCGCATCGCCTCTCGCGCCCGAGAACTGGTCGACGCCGGGACCCCGATCGACGCCGCCTGCCGGATCATCATCCTCGAGGACCAACTCGAAGAGGCACTACGCCTCAACGAACAGCAACACCGACACAACCCCGCCTCCCAACCGGCCACGGACACCTGACCGCGCCGCCCTCTGCGCCGATAGCCGACCGTGACACAGCTGTTCCACGACTCGACAACCGTGCCCATCGGTCGATGCTTCTCTGCACATGAGATGACGCGAGTCGGCACGTTCGTCGATCAGTGGGGTTCGGAAATATGAATTCGCGTGGTAGCGGAGCCGGTCGTCGGGACTCATCCCGTGGTCGGGGTCATGGTGGGATGCTGACCTCTCTCGCATCGCGGCTCACCCGACGCTCAGGCACCACAGACGCGGAGCCGCCTGGCGGCCGCGCCGGCAGGGGCTATCGGCCGCCTGCGCCGGATGACGTGCGTGCCGGGGCGGTGGCTCGTCGGCTCTGGGTGGTGCGGGGGCGACGGCCGCGGGTGGAGGAGGTCGGGCGCTCGGCGCGTTCGATCGGCGGTGCGGTGATGGTGACCGGACGGCCTGACGGCGTCTGGGCGCCGGTGATGCGGCTCAGCTCGGCCTCGCCGGAGCGCACGTGGGTGGTCTGGGCGGTGATGCTCGCTTCGGCCAGTAGACGGGTCATGTCGCGGCGCTGGTTGGGCAGCACCAGGGTGACGACGCTGCCGGACTTGCCGGCGCGGGCGGTGCGTCCGCCGCGGTGCAGGTAGTCCTTGTGGTCGCTCGGCGGGTCCACGTTGACCACCAGATCGAGGTCGTCGACGTGGATGCCGCGGGCCGCGACGTTCGTGGCCACCAGCACGTTGACGTGCCCGTTTTTGAACTGTTCCAGCGTGCGGGTCCGCTGGGACTGGGACCTGCCGCCGTGCAGTGCCGCGGCGCGCACACCGCTGTGCAGTAGGTCCCTGGTCAGCCGGTCGACGGCGTGCTTGGTGTCCAGGAACATCAGCACGCTGCCGTCGCGGGCGCCGATCTCGATGGTGGTGGCATGCTTGTCGGCGCCGTCGACGTGCAGCACGTGGTGCTCCATGGTGGTGACCGCGCCCGCCGAGGGATCGACCGAGTGCACCACGGGATCGGTCAGGTAGCGGCGCACCAGCAGGTCGATGTTGCGGTCCAGGGTCGCGGAGAACAGCATCCGCTGGCCGTCGGCGCGTACCTGGTCGAGCAGCCGGGTGACCTGCGGCATGAAGCCCATGTCGGCCATCTGGTCGGCCTCGTCGAGCACGGTGATCTCGACCCGGTCCAGGCGGCACTCGCCGCGCTCGATCAGGTCTCTGAGCCGTCCCGGGGTGGCGACGACGATCTCCGCTCCGTCGCGCAGCGCGGCGGCCTGCCGGTTGATCGACAAGCCGCCGACCACGGTGGCGATGCGCAGTTTCAGCGGCCGGGCGTAGGGGATCAGCGCGTCGGTGACCTGCTGGGCCAGTTCCCGGGTGGGTACCAGGATCAGGGCCAGCGGCTTCCGGGGCTCGGCGCGTCGGCCTGCGGTGCGAGCCAGTAGCGCCAGGCCGAAGGCCAGAGTCTTGCCCGAGCCGGTCCGGCCCCTGCCCAGCACGTCGCGTCCGGCCAGCGAGTTCGGGAGGGTGGCCGCCTGGATCGGGAACGGCACGGCCACGCCCTCGGCGCGCAGGGCCGCCAGCAGGGGCGCGGGCAGGTCGAGATCGGTGAACGTCGCCACGGCGGGCAGCGAAGGCGTGGAGGAGACCGGCAGTGCGAACTCGCCCTGCGGGGCGGGTCGAGGCCCGCGGCCGCCGATACGGCCGGAAGCGGCGGGAGAAGCGGACCGGCCGGCGCCCGAGCGGCGCGGGGACTGCGACCGGAAACCGGCTCCCCGCGAGGAGCCGTCAGAGCCGCCGGCCCGAGGATAGCGGTCGTTCGTGCGAGTGGTGCGGTTCATGCGGAACCTTCCTCGATGCGGCACGTATCGAGGAATTCTCGGCAGCATTGCGCCGCATGAAGAATCGCAAGTACGAACCAAAGAAAAGAAAAATGAAGTCGGAGAACATGCGCCTACTCGTGGGAGTGGCAGGCGTATGCGTAAGCCGAAAAATATCGGCATGCCGAGGTGGGGAATCTGGGCGAACATGTGCCCGCGGTTCACCGTCGGTGAGCCACCGAAAGGGGCCGTCTTGGTGTCGCCGGTGAGGTGAGTGCTCTGTGCGGAGATCTCTATGGAGCAAGACGAGCCGGGGCCCGCGCCTGAAGGGCGCGGGCCCCGGCTCCGTGGGTACGCGTCAGCGTCAGGCGAGAACGATGTTCTCGGCCTGCGGGCCCTTCTGGCCCTGGGTGACGTCGAAGCTCACCTTCTGGCCTTCCTGGAGCTCGCGGTAGCCCTGGGCTGCGATGTTCGAGTAGTGGGCGAACACGTCGGCGCCGCCACCGTCCTGCTCGATGAATCCGAAACCCTTTTCCGCGTTGAACCACTTCACGGTGCCTGTAGCCATGTCATATCTCCTTTGGGGCGGTGCCCTGTGCCCGCACTGTGCGAGCCCAGCGTCGCCGTGATGATTTCCCCATCCGGAAAAACACCGGAAAAACAAAGAAGCTCCCGCTGGCGCATCAAGAACCAGCGAGGGCACTTGAAGGTCTTGGGAACCACAACTGCAACTGAGGTCAACAGTAGCACGGCTTACGCGGCCGTGCGTGGCCTCCGCTTCTCATTTCGCAGCGCCCACGAATATGGCACCTCGGAGACTGCTGATTCCTCCTGCCGCCGCATTAGATATTCGCCACCGCCGGGGAGAGGAGGCGCGGACGTTCTCGGCTGCAGCCGCATCGAGGGGCTGCTGACGGCACCCGGCAACGGGCCCTCAGCCGCCTAGCAGGGCCAGCCATGCCGGCTGTAGCGGGTCCCCTCGGTGGTGTGGCGGATCGCGGTGCGGGCGTAGTCGACGGTGTTGCCGGGGAGTGCGTCGAGCAGCCCTGCGCCAACCCGCCTCGGGACATAAGGCAGCACCGCGCCCGCCAGTTCTGGTGAGCTGCAGTTTGCGCGATGCGCGCGTGCTGTCGACCGCCTGGCACGAAAGCCGAGGCGCGCTTGGCAGTCAACTGCACGCAGTTGGCGAGGGTGCTGTACAGCAGTCGCGTACAGCAACGGCACCATCCGAACCGGGCTCTACGGGACCTCTCCAGACCGAAACCTCGCAGGTCGGGGCGCATACCCTATTGGCCGGTACTACAGCAGCGGATTATGGTTGATCTTGGTTGGCGGGGATGTAGTAGTCGGGGTGCTGGGTCTCCTGGTCGCGTCGTTTGTAGTGGGAGAGTTCGGCGGCGGCTTGGTGGCGTCGT
>Ga0073928_10002105_pt1 | contig 35625 bp, 29 predicted proteins | sample PaiPotPPA55metaG_FD_76969 | JGI IMG/M metagenome (GOLD analysis project Ga0073928, IMG submission 76969) | Iron sulfur acid spring bacterial and archeal communities from Banff, Canada, to study Microbial Dark Matter (Phase II) - Paint Pots PPA... ... | reverse complement strand
TTAACTTTCACGTTTTCCGCCTCTTCATGGTTCAATCGTAATAGCTTTTGCTTGCGACGACTCACCAAGTGACGGGCATCGCGTCAACACCGAAGACGAATGCGTCGTATCGGAAAGGTATTTCGGATAGCGGCACTGAAAGGGCGAGTTTTGGCAAGCGGAGAAATAACACGCTAAAGACGCTCTGGAGCTCGGCGCGTGCAAGCGGTTGTCCTATGCACTGGTGAACACCATAGCTAAACGCGAGATGTCGTAAAGACTGTCGACGAATGTCGAATCCATCCGGATGGTCGAATACTTCTGCGTCTCGATTCGCCGAGTTGATCATGGCGAGCACCCCATCTCCTTTCCTTATCAACTGCCCTCCAATTGTCACGTCTTCCATGGCCGCACGGGCGCCGTTGTAGTGAACCGGCGTGTGAAAGCGCAGTATCTCTTCAACTGCGGTGTTGGCCAGCGCCGGATTCGCAGCGAGCGCCTCTTTTTGCTCAGGATGTTCCAGCAGCGACAATGTTCCCAGTGCGATGGTGTTTGCGGTCGTTTCATGGCCTCCGATAATCAACAGTTCGACCATCGCACGCAGTTCGTCACGGCTCATGTGTCCGGGCATGACCTGCTCGGCGAGCAATCGCGTGATCAGGTCATCGCTGCTATTACCCTTAGCCTCCTTGTCATGGATCAGCCGGTCCAGATATTCGCGCATGTCGGCTGCCGCCTGAACCGGCACTTTGGGGTCCGCAGCGAGGTCGAGCTTGGCTTTGCTGCGATCCTGAAAGAAAGGCTCGTCCTCGCGGGGCACCCCGAGAATTTTGGAGATGACCGTGGTGGGTACCTGCAGGGCAAAATCTTCGAAGAAGTCGGCCGGAGGGCCCGAGCGGATCATCTCGCGCAGCAAACCGTCGACCAGTTCCACGATAGCCGGACGCATCGCCTCAACGTGCTTGACCATGAACTCCTTTGTCAGCATTCGCCGATACTTTCCATGTTCGGGCGGGTCCATGCGAATGAAGGTCGGAGGAGTCTCGTTTTTCAACAACGCCGCGCGTGCTGGCGCGATGAACGGATAGCCGGGCGTATTGGGCTGCGTTGAAAATCGATTGTCGCCCAGCACGGCGCGAACGTCTTCATAACGCGTAATCAGCCAGGCCCAATCCCCTCCCGGGAGGGTCACTTTGGAAACAGGGGCTTTCTCGCGAAGCTTCGCGTATTGCGGAGGCGGTGCGAACGGGCAGCGCTTCATGGGAAACGTCATTTCTTGTTCCATGGTCATAGGGTGTCTCCTTGAATGTTGGCGAGTAACTTCAATGAAGTGGGGCAACGAACACGCTTTAATACTTCGTATCGATCGCTTCGATCCATCGGTATTTCGCAGACTTCATGAGCCAGGATTCCTTCGCCATGGCCCGCGAAAAGAAAATTCAAAAAAATTTGGAATCCTAATATATAGGGAGATAACAACGCCGCGTTTTGCGGCCCGACCTTTACCGGTTCAGTTTTCCCGGATGATCAATCGTCATCTCGACCACCGGATGCGATCTCCTTCGCACTATTATTAGGTCCATTGACCTAATAATAGTGGTCACCGGACCAATTATCAAGCGTGATATGACTAGGGTAAACTCGTCCGGCTGGCGCGCAATTTTGGGCACGGAGAGCTTTATCGAACAAAGGATAAGTAATGCGCCAACACGTCGGAAACGTAGGTTGCTGACGTTTGGCCAGCGTTCGTTCATGCAAGGGTGGGGGAGCAAGGCGGATGGAAAACATGACCATCACATTGGCAACGGTCGGCGCGAATGAGCTGAAAGGTGCTGTGAAACGACGCGGTAACAAGTCGACGCGAATCCCGGAGATTCTCGAGGCAGCGATCAACGTGTTCGCGTCACAAGGGAACATTGGTTTTACGCAACGACTGGTCGCATCCGATGCGGGCATTCGCCTTAGTACGTTGCAGCACTACTTCGGCAGCAGAGAGTTATTGTTGCAAGCGACAATTGAAGAGATGGCAAAACGCATTCTCGACCGGTACCGCGTGCTTGCAAACGACACGAGCCGGTCGCCAGACGCATGCCTCGAGGCCATCCTTGATGCGACGTTCGCTGAATTGACTGACCCCTCGAATGTCGTTACTCCATTTGCCCTTGAGTGCTGGAATCTCGCCGAACATCAGCCTGGTGTGCGTGACCTGATGGTCAAGGTCAGCGGAGAATTTCAAAGTTTGTTCAGCGGACTGGTGTCGCAGATCAATCAATCCCTCTCGCCCGAAGAATGTCGGCTGCGTGGGGCACTGATCTACTCGCACTGGGAAGGATTGATTGTGTTTTTGCGCCGTTCCGGGCCCAACAAACCCAATCCCGCAGCATTCCAGCAGGCGACGAAGATCGTGTGGAAGGCATTGAGCAACGCTTCGTGAACCAGCGGTTGCCGCATCCCGAGCTACTGCTGGCCTGCAATGCGGCGAGACCTCGTAACTCGGAAGGCTGCAGTTTCAACAGGGCTCACTTGCCGCACACGAACCGAGTTATACGGATCGACGCGACTCGCGTCGATACCGCATCTGCGCGTCGTGATTTGCGCGAAGGCTTATCGGTTAGTGATCTTCGTCGGGAGCATGAAAGTCAGTGCGCATCCGACGGCCGCCAATCCCGCAAAAACGAGCAGCCCGACGCTGACGCTATGAGTGACATCCTTGATCCAGCCGAAAATGAAGGTTGCAAAGAACCCGCCGAGGTTGGCCACCGAATTGATCAACGCGATGCCCGCCGCGGCCGCCCGACCCTTTAACAAGCTCCCGGGAATCGCCCAAAACACTGGGAAAGCCGCAAAAATCCCCGCGTTGGCAATCGTAAGAAGCGCCAGCGCGACCACGGTATTGTCGAGAAAACGCGTGACCAGGGCAATGCTCAATCCAGCCGCGAGCAAGGGAACGATAAGATGCCACCTGCGCTCTCGATGCTTATCCGAATGCGATGCAAGGAAAAGCATCAACAGGATTGCAGCAACACTTGGAATAGCCGTCAGAAAGCCAATGTTCAGCGTGCCATGAACGCCGGAATCGCGAATGATGGTTGGAAGCCAGAAGCCAATGACATAGATGATCAGGGCTAACGTCATATTGATAAACGAAAGGATCCAGACATGGCGATTTGCGAGCGCTGTCATCACGCCTTCATGCTGCAGCATGGGCGGATCGCGAGAAAGTTCGCTCACCAGAACCGATTTTTCGTCCGCGCTTAGCCATTTGGCCGAATGCACATTCCTGGGTAGGAGAAAGAGCACAAGCACGCCGAGAATGACGGAAGGGATACTCTCAAGCAGAAAGAGCCACTGCCAACCGGTCCAGCCGTTCACGCCAACGAAGCGGGTCATGATCCAGCCGGACAAAGGATTGCCAATCAAGCTGGCAAGTGGCAAGCCCATGAGAAACAGACCCACCGCTTTGCCGCGAAGCTCTGGCGGATACCACTGGGTCAAATACAGCAGCACGCCCGGTAAGAATCCGGCTTCCGCAGCACCCAGCAAAAATCGAACAACATAAAACTGCGTTGGCGTCGAAACGAACAGGGTACACATGGATAACGCGCCCCAGGTGATCATGATCCGGCTGATCCAGAGTCTGGCGCCGAATTTGTGAAGCAGGAGATTGCTTGGAATCTCTAGTGCGACATAACCGATGAAGAACAAGCCAGCGCCTAGCCCATACACTGTGTCGCTGAACTGCAGATCGATTGACATCTGCAGCTTCGCCAGCCCGATGTTGATTCGATCGAGATAAGCGGCCAGATAACAAAGACACAGGAACGGTACGAGGCGCCAGGTAATGCGCTTGTAGAGTGCCGACTTGGTGAGGTCAGGCATTGCTATGGCGGGCTGTTTGAGAGGTTGGTACATTGAATATCCCTTTAGCTACGAAGTCGGCTGCAATCGCCCCTTTCTGTTGGTAGCCACTCGCGGCCTAGAATTTGTGTCGCAGACCAATGCGAACAGCAATCTGATTCTTCGTAGCCGATGCCGGCAATGAGTAGAGGTTGGCGACCTGGGCGTCGCCTAGTGCGTGCTGGAAAGAGGCAAGGGTATAGACGTCCGTGCGCTTTGACAGGAAGTAGTCGATCGCGGCGCTTAGCTGCCGATATTTCGGCTTGGCTCCCTTATCCACGATCTTCACGTTGGTTTGTGCCAGAGCGGTGGTAAAAAAGAGGGAGGGCGTTGCCGCGAAGGTGCCGAAAATCTCGAAATTGTCGACGTTGATGGGCGACGTTGTCACATCGAAACGCACATGACTGTAGGACGTGCCTGCGGTGAATTTTCCGATCTGATAGTTGCTGGAAACAACGGCGATCTGTTGACGAGTAATCGTCCCGGTTTCGAAAAGGGCCGGCAGCGAGGGATAGTCCGAGCCGGACGTGCCCGATGCCCCTACCGCACCCGTCGTATTGCCGGCCGGTCCGCTGAGACGCTCATACGCCGCAGCGATCGAAAACGGGCCGTTCTTGTAGCCCGCCCCAACGTTCCACGCGCGATTGTTGGCAAACTCGCCCGCCTGGTTCCCAAAAGCGTAGACGGTTCCGAACGAGAAACCCCTGTAATTCGGGCTGATGTACTTGACGGAATTATTTTGCCGAAACGTGTGCTGCAGATTGTCGTTATCAGCCAGATGGCCGGAGTACACGCCGAGATAGGGAACTGAACTCACGGGTATTACGAAGTCCGCAACCAGGTCGTACTGGCGACCCACGGTTAGCGTGCCCCAAGGGTTGGTCAAGCCGACATAGGCCTGACGTCCAAACTCGCGGCCGCCCTGCATATACGTGCCGTCGAACAGCACAAAACCGCTTTCGAGCACGGCGACTGTGCTTAAACCGCCTCCCAGATCCTCAGTGATGCGCAGGCCCCAGGCGTCGCCCTGCATGATGCTGCTGGCGGTTTGAAAGTTCGACGATCCTTTTTGATTGTTCGTATAGGTGATGCCGGCATCGATAAGACCGTAAAGCGTCACACTTGCGTGTGCTCCGCCGGCACAGGCCAGACAGGCAATGCCGAAAGCGACTTTGTTCAATTTTCGTCTCCTGAAATTTAGTCAGTTTTTAGTTCTACTTAGGATGGTGCGTTGCCGATCCTTTTGTCAGCTTTTTCATTCGCTGCTCGTTATCTCCAACACTCGCGATCCTCCACTATAATTTGCTACACAACTGGATACTAATTTACATCCAACGTAGCATTAATGCAGCGGCACGTTTACCCTAGCGGGCTCGTTCGACGATGTTCAATTACAACGGCGCCGGGTCGCTACACTTTCTCAACGCTTTGGACTCGACTCATGACATTCAATCCTTTCATCGACCTGCTGGGCGGGCGTATTGAACTTTGGCGCGAGGGTTATGCGGAAATCTGTCTTCCCGTGACGGCCGCGCTGATGAACTCCGGGAACATCGTGCATGGCGGCGCAACGGCGGCGCTGCTCGATACCGCCTGTGGATTGGCCGGCCTGTTCAGCGATGACCCCAATCAGCGACGAGTAGGCTCCACCTTGTCGCTGACCGTGTCCTACCTCGAGAAAGGGATTGGCGAGTACATCGTGGGCAACGGTTATTTGCAGCGGCAGGGGCGCTCTGTTTTCTTTGCTCGCGGCGAAGTGTGGACTGACAAGGGCATACTGATCGCCACCGCGCAAGGTGTGTTCAGTCACGCGATCAAGCGTGCCTGAGTCATTTGATGCTTGTCCGGGCTTGACGCGTTTGCGTCGATCTGTCTAACATCGGCTCGACTTCAGAAGTCGTTCTCCAGTGTCGATACGTTTATCGTGCCGTCACTTCCGTACTCCGTTCCTTCATGAAGGCGCATGTCTAATTCGTCAACCAACGCTTTCCAGATAAGCAATGAGCTTTCCGGCGACGGCGATTCCGATCAGCGTGTCAGTCCAGGCAGTGCTCGATCGCTCCTGCTGACCCTGCTGGGCGAGTTTGTTCTCCATGATGACCGTCCGGTCTGGACTGCCACGCTTTTGCATGTGTTGCAAGGTGTGGGCGTCGTCGAAAAATCCGCCCGTCAGGCGATTGCGCGCGCGGCGGCGGCGGGCTGGATCGAGAATCTTCGCGACGGCAGGCGCGCAAGTTGGATCTTGACCGCTCGCGGCCGCGAGCTTATTGCTGCGGGGTCGGCGCGGCTCAAATCACTTGCGGGCGAGCCATGGAGCAACGAATGGCTGATCCTTCATATTTCGCTGCCGGAAACGCACCGAACTATGCGGGTGAAGCTTTATCGCGCGCTGAGCTGGCTGGGATTCGGCAACCCGTCGCCCGCGCTCTGGGTCAATCCGCACGTGGATCGTCAGGCAGAAACGAAGACCTTGATCGCTGAATTCGGTTTGACCGATGTCGCATTCGGTTTCGTCGGTCGGTCGTTCGATCTCGGCATCAGCGACGCTCAATTGACAGCACGTGCGTGGGATTTGCAGGCGGTGTCGGCGCATTACCGTGAGCTTGCTTCGAGCTTCCAGAAGTTGCGGCCACGCTCGGATGACGCGATTCTTTTCGCGCATGTGCAACTGGTAAATCAACTGCAACGACTGCCGTACATCGACCCGGGCCTGCCGAGTGAATTACTGCCGGCAGGATGGCAAGGCCGGGAAGACGCCGCCAAACTCGTGGCGATCCGGCAGCGTTGGCAAGACGCCGCCCACCAAAGGTGGACGGCGCTCCTGAGCACTGCGCCGGCCCGGTAGACGCGTCTCCCAGCGTCTGCGCCGCCTACGCCACGTCGGCTTGCTCGGTAGGCCACTGCGCGATCAGCTCTCGTTTAAGAATTTTTCCGGTCGGGTTGGTCGGCAAGGTGCTTGTGCGTATCCACCATCGCGATGGAATTTCGAAGCGGCTCAATGAAGTGCGGGCATGCGCTTCCAGCTCGCCTACGGAGGTCGCTGCGCCCGAACGCAACACGACGACGGCCGCGACTTCTTCTCCGAGATCCGCATGGGGAAGCGCGACGACAGCAACTTCGAGCACATCCGGATGATTGGCGATACATCGTTCAACGTGCACCGCAGCGACGTTTTCGCCGGCGCGGATGATGATCTCTTTGGACCGTCCGACTACGTATAGAAGACCTTCATTGTCGAGACGACCCAGGTCGCCAGTGCGGATCCAGCCGTCGGCGTCCGTGATGGGCTCGGATTCGCCCCAGTAGCACGTTGCAGCGGACGGCGTGCGCGCGAAAATCTCGCCGGCGCCCTGCGGATCAGGATTATCGATACGAATCTCCACCACCGGAAGCGGTCTTCCCACGCATCCTGCACGCCCGTGCAGCTCCGTGCCGGATGCAGCGGCCAGCACGCCGCCGGCTTCGGTCAGACCGTAGAGGCTACCCACACGGCGTTTGATTTGCGGGAACGCTCGCGTGATTTTCTCGCGCAGTTCCGGTGAGACAGCCGCGCCCCCCATTGGAATCGACTTCAGGCTTGAGGTATCGAAGTTCATCAGGTGCTCGTATTCGACCACGCGCGAGACCATCGTAGGTACGCCGCCCCACACGCGGATACGCTCCTGCTGGATCAGATGAAGCACTTTCTCTGGGGAAAAACGTCCTTCGAGGAAGACCAGTGAGCCACCAGAAAGGAGTGTGGAAAAACTGATCTGGATGCCCGACAAATGGAACAGGGGAACGGTCAGAAGGCTCGTCGTCGCCTTGTGACCCGGGCCGAGTTCGTCGGGCAGACGCCCTGTCAGCACGAGGACATTCTGAATGTTGGCGATCACCGCGCGATGCGACATCACCACGGCCTTGGCGGCGCCGGTTGTACCGGAACTGAACATCAGGATAGCGGGCGCGTCTTCGTCGACGTCGACGTGCTTCGCGTCTGCGGCGGTATTCTCGGAAACCCCGCTTAGCAGGCCGTCAAAACCGAGGCGCGGATAGCCGTGCGGAAACACACGCTCGGCGGCGCGGTCGGTGAGGATAAGAGACGGTTCAACCTGCTCGATTGCATGCGCGGTTTCGGTGTCGCTCCACCATGCGTTGCCTAGTGCGGCAACCGCTCCGAGACGCTGGATTGCCCAGAAGGCGAGCAGCCATTCGACCCGATTGAATCCCAGCAGCATCACGCGCTCGCCCGGACCCACGCCCGCTTCGCGTAAGGTCACAGCGACCCTGGAAACGGCACGCGCGTGTTCTTCAAAGGTGAACCGGCGTTTTCCTTCGACAAGAAACGGCCGGTCTTTCCACCGCAGGCTGTCGGTCAACAATTCGTCGAGCGAGCGTGGCCGGTCACTATATGCGCGGCAGGCGTGCTGGTTGACGATGACGGATTCGACAGTACGCCCCCATCGTTTCGGTTGCCCGGTTTCGGCCAGAACTTCGGTCATGCTTTCCCTTTTATTCGACAGATTGAGTGAGCGGGGCATTGCGTGATGCATTAGGAGCGCCCGGAACGGAATTCCACTGTGTTGCTCATGGCATCGTGGTTGGTCGGTCTTTCAACGCGCCGAGCACTTCGGCTGTGTGTTCACCGGACGTTGGTGCGCGGCTCGCATGAGTCCGGTTGAGGCCGTTGAATCGAATGGGCGCATCGACGGATTTGACAGTTGCCAGTCCCGCACCCGCCTCGACATCGATCCACGCGCCTGCCGCAGCAGCCTGGGGATCGTCGATCAAATCGGCAGGCGTTTGAACTGGCGCCCACCATACGTCGCATTCGTCGAACTTTCTGATCCAGTAGGCGAGAGGCTGGCTTGCGAACGCTGCATCGAGCAGCGGAATCAGGTCGGCGCGATGCTTGGCGATCAGTCGGGCGCTTTGGAAGCGCTCATCTGACAGCAAATCGCTTCTGCCGATGGCGGCAAGCACCGACGGCAGATGGCGTCGCGCTTCGACACCGACTAAAAAGAACCATCGGCCATCCGATGTTTGATACGAGTTATAGATCGGCGTGCGGGACTCGGCGCGCGGATAAGGCGGCTTCGGGTTGCCGCCCATGGCTTGCACGCCCAGCTCGCCGCACAAGGCCCACATGCCGGTGCGAAGCAGCGATGCTTCGACGAACTGACCCATGCCCGTGCGCTCGCGCTGGAGTAACGCGGCCAGGATGCCGGTGGCCGCGGTCATCGCGGTGAAACTGTCGCCGATGCCTTGCATCAATGCCAACGGCGCGCTTCCTTGCTGGGTGATCTCGTGAGAGATACCGGTGCGCGCAAAGAACGCGGCGACATCGTAGCCAGGGCGATTCTGATCCGGACCTCCCCATCCATACGCACTGACAGAACAGTAAACGAGTCTCGGGAATCTTGAGCGAATGACATCCGGCGTCAGGTCGAGGCGCTCGAGCGCGTCCGGCCGAAGGTTGGTGAGCAGGACGTCGGCGCCTGCCAGCAACTGCTCGAAAGCGAGCCTGCCGGCCTCGGATTTGATCTCGACTTCTACCGACCGCTTGCCTCGATTCGCGGCAAGGAAGGCGCCGTTTGGCGCATCGCTGCGTGCGCCCAGTGAGGCGAATAACGCCCGCATGGGCTCGCCACCGGGTGGCTCAACCTTGATGACGTCCGCCCCCCAGTCTGCAAGCAAGCCGCCTGCGAGTGGACCAGCCATCCAATGAGCAAACTCTATGACCCGGATGCCGAGAAGCGGTTGTTCCGTCGTTCGACGGGCTTGTTCTTGGGGATTACCCGATGTCTCGCTCATACCTTTCTCCTGAGTCCTGCGCGTTATTGCTATGCACTGAAAGCCTTTGTGCACGAGGCTTGCGAGGCAGTTCGCCGATGCGGAAGAGTTCGATGAAACGGCCTTGCAAAAATACTACATACGTTGATACTATTAGTCAAACAATGTAGTATTAAGTCGAACGTTAGCCAATGAATCACTAGCGGATCACAGGCAGATTCAGTGCGCGTCGTTTTGAACGCGCACACTCGCACGGAGCAACGCATGGAACCATCGATCATTGTGGAGAAGGAGGGGCCGGTAGCCCGGCTGATCTTTAATATTCCCGAGAAGCACAATGCGTTGAAGTTCGACGATCTCGATACGCTCGTCGACGCGCTGCATGACGCCGAAGTGGACGACGACATCAAGGTCATCATCCTGAAAGGGCGGGGAAGGTCGTTTTGTGCTGGTCACGACTACAACGACGCGGTTCGCTCATATGGACTCGAAGTCACGGAACCGGGTGTCAAGCCGCGCAGACCGAGTCAGCGTTCGCGTTTGCTGCGCGACCGCAAGCTCGGCGAAAACTACATGGCGTTCCATTACTCGCTCAAGCCGGTGATCGCACAGGTTCACGGATGGTGCACGGGCGTGGGACTGTATCTCGTCGAATTGGTCGACCTGGCGATCGCCGCGGACGACACCAAATTCAGTCATGCGGAACAACGTCTGGGACTCGCCGGAAACACTTGGCATCTGAACACCCAGATCATCACGTACGGGCAAAAAAAGGCTCGTGAATTGCTTTTGCTCGGAGACAATTTCGATGGGCAAGAGGCGCAACGCATGGGTGTGATCAATCGAAGCGTTCCCGCCGAAAAGCTCGAGGAAACCGTGGAAGCGTGGGCGCAACGTGTCGCTCAACATCCGCGCGACGCACTCGTGACCGGCAAGGCCATGTTTCAGATGGCGCTCGATAGCCTCGGCGGGTCGCAGCAATTTTGCCGCGGCTACGTGGGACACACACTGGGAACGAACCTGCGTCTCGAAGACGATGAGTACAACTTCTTGCGTGAGCGGCGCGACAAAGGTACGACCGCGACGTTCAAGGAGCGCAACAAGGTATTCGAATAGACCGATTATGTTGCAGGTCCAGCTTCAACGAGAGGTTCATTCGAAGAACTGAATGCACGCGAAGCGATGCAGCGCATAACAGGAGACAAGGATGGAGTTGCACGTCACTGAAACATCGAAAGCGAACGGCGTGGCCGTTGTGCGCCTTAACCGTCCCGGCCGTGGAAACTCATGGACAACGCGCATGAACGCGGAGTACCGATGGCTCATGGAAAGCCACGATCTTGACCCGGATGTGCGGGTGATCGTGGTAACCGGTGCAGGACGCCAGTTCTGCGTCGGTGCGGATTTCAAGGCGCTGGATCATTACGCCGGCGCAAAACAGGATTATGTTGAAAGCACCGATGCTCAGGTCCTCGGTCAGCCGGGCTACGGTGTGCGGCCCGAATTCGACCACGAGATGGTATGGCATTGGGGCTTGCAAAAGCCGGTGATTGCGGCGGTAAACGGCGCATGTGCCGGCATTGCCGTGGCGCTCGCTTCCTTTTGCGATCTCCGTTACGTTGTCAAAGGCGCCAAGCTCACGACATCGACGCCGCGTCTCGGGTTGCCGGCCGAATACGGTCTCGCCTGGATCTTGCCGCGCATTGTAGGACTGACGCACACTATGGACATCCTTCTCTCAGGCCGCGTGTTGAGCGCCGAAGAAGCCGATCGGATGGGCTGGTGTAACGGACTATTCGATAGCGAAACGTTCGAAGCGCAAGTCATGGAGATCGCGGCGAACCTGGCGGCAACGACATCGCCGATCGCAGTTAAGGCGGCAAAGCGCCAGGTCTACGCCGAGTTGCTCAGCACCGATGTCGGCGAAGCGGTCGAGAACTCGAAAAGATTAATTGGCGAGTTGATGAAATCGCCGGACTATCTTGAAGGGATCAGTTCAGTTAGGGACAAGCGCCCGCCCCAGTTTGCGGCGCTGGCATCGAAATGAGCGGGCTTCGTCACGGAGCACGTGCGGGAGAAGGAGAAACGATGCAAGCTGAAGTCAAGCTCGAAGAGTCGTACTGGCCTGCCGATACGGCACCCTCGCTGGTCGAGACAACGCTTGGCGAGCTGTTGCGGCATGCCGCGCAGCAGGTCCCGGATCGCATCGCTTTCGTGGAAGGCAATGCGACGACCAGGACGACGCGTCGCTGGACGTATGGTGGGTTATTGGCAGCGGCCGAGCGGGTAGCGTGTGCGCTGCTCAGACATTTTTCTCCGGGAGAACGGGTCGCGGTCTGGTCGCCGAATTCTGCGGAATGGGTGTTGTTGCAACATGGCGCGAGTCTCGCCGGGCTGGTTCTGGTGACGGTCAACCCGGCTTATCTGGCGGGCGAAGCGCGGCATGTGCTGAGCAGCGCGAAAGCCGCGGGGCTGTTCTTTACCGAGCAGTATCGAAACACGAATCAGCGCGCCGTAGTCGAAGAGATCGGGCCGCAACTGCCGGATCTGCGCGAAGTGTTCAGTTTTGCAAATTGGGACGCATTCTGCGCGCTCGGTGATACCCCGATGAGTCTGCCGAAGGTTCAGCCCGGTGACATGGTGCAGATCCAGTTCACCTCGGGCACGACCGGCTTTCCGAAGGGTGCGTGCCTGCATCATCGCGGCCTTATCAATGCCTCGCGTTTTGCATCGCTTCGTGCGAACTTTCCTGATGGCGGCGTCTGGGTCAGCGCGATGCCGCTTTTTCACGTGGGCGGTTGTGCCGGCAGCCAGCTCGGCGCATTTACCCGGCTTGGTACTTTCGTGATGCTCACGCATTTCGATGCCGGGTTCATGCTCGAACTCATTGCTCAGGAGCGGGGCGATCACATTCACGCGGTGCCGACCATGGTCATCGCATTGATGGATCATCCGGAGCGGCCCACCCGCGACCTTGCCAGTCTCAAGGTCATCATGAGCGGCGGCACACCGGTTCCAGCGCCGCTCGTTCGCAAGGTCATGCGAACGTTCAATTGCCGCTTCACCATTACGTTCGGACAGACGGAGCTCAATGGCGTGATCTGCCAGACCTCTCCCGACGACACGCCCGAGCGGCAGGCCGAGACAATAGGCCGTCCCGCACCGCAGATGGAGTTGAAGATTGCTGACCCCCAAACCGGCGCAACGCTGGCGATCGGCCAGACCGGCGAAATCTGGGCCCGCGGCTATCAGGCGATGCATGGGTATTTCGACATGCGCGAAGCCTCCGCCAGCACCTTGCGGGAGGACGGCTGGCTGCGCACGGGCGACCAGGCATCGATGGACGAGCAGGGCTATTTGCGCATCACTGGACGGCTTAAGGATTCCATCATCCGCGGTGGCGAGAACATCTACCCGCGCGAGATCGAGGACGTGTTGTGGTCTCACGAGGCCATCGCGCAGGTCAGCGTAGTAGGCGTGCCAGATCCGAAGTGGGGCGAAGTCGTTGCTGCCGTCATCCTGGCGGAAGACGGCTACGCACGTCCCAGTGCCGACGAGCTGCATGCTTTCTGTCGCGCCCGGCTTGCGGCATATAAAACACCGTTGCTGTGGTTTTTTGTCGATGCGTTTCCATCGACATCATCGGGGAAGATCCAGAAATACAAGCTGCGCGAGCAGATCATGCAAGGCACGCTTGTGAGCGAGCCGCGACTTGCGCTCAGCGTGGGTACGTCTGCGCATGCACCGGTCCGCTGAATGGCACGAGTGCATGGATTGCCAGCCTTGACGAACAATGAGCAATGCGGCGCAGGCGGACCGCATTGCACACGGAGACAAGCATGACGTCATTCAATGATGCACTTCTGGAACAACAGGCATTTCTTCGCGGCAGCGAGAAGCTCCTGTTGATCGACGGCAAACACGTTCCGGCTGTGTCCGGACACACGTTCACGGCGATCAATCCCACTACTGGCCGCGTGATCGCGACGGTGTCGGACGGAGACGCCGCCGATATCGACCTTGCCGTCGCATCGGCACGACGCGCGTTTGAAGGACCTTGGAGCCGGTTTAAACCGGACGAGCGCCGCGACTTGCTATTGCGGCTGGCCGATGTCATCGACGCGCATTACGAAGAGCTAGCGTCGCTCGATACACTCGATATGGGCGCGCCTCTATTGCGCACACGCGCGTCGCGGGGTCGGGCTGTCGGCCTGATTCGCTATTACGCCGGACTCGCGATGTCGATTCACGGTGAGACCATTCCGAATTCGGTGCCAGGCAATATTTTTTCGTACACGGTCAAGGAGCCGGTGGGCGTTGTCGGTGCCATCACGCCATGGAACGGCCCGCTCACGCTTGCGCTATGGAAGATCGGTCCTGCATTGGCAACGGGTTGTACCGTCGTTCTGAAGCCGGCCGAGCAGTCGCCGCTTTCGTCGTTGAGGCTTGGCGAGTTGTGTCTCGAAGCGGGCTTGCCGCCAGGCGTGTTGAACGTTGTTACCGGTCGCGGTAGGGCGGGGGCCGCGCTGGCGGCGCATCCGGACGTCGACAAGATCGCGTTCACCGGATCGACGCAAGTCGGGCAAAAGATCATCGAGGCGTCGGCCGGCAATATCAAGCGCCTGTCGCTGGAGCTGGGCGGCAAGTCACCTCACATCATTTTCGCCGATGCGGATCTCGACGCAGCGGTGCCTGCCGCTGCCATGGCGGTGTTCGCCAACTCGGGCCAGATCTGCAGCGCGGGCACGCGGCTTTTTGTGCAGGAAGCGGTCTATGAAGAGTTCGCGCAGCGCGTCGCCGATTTCGGCGACGCGCTGCGTTTGGGCGACCCCGCCGATCCTGAAACACAACTCGGCCCGCTGGTTTCGGCTCAGCAACTCGCGCGCGTGAGCGGTTATCTGAATGCTGGAAAAGAAGACGGCGCGACGATGCTCGGGGGTGGTCTACCCGATCGCGAAGCGCGCTTGGCGGACGGTTATTTCGTGCGTCCGACTGTGTTTGCAAACGTGCAGGACAGCATGCGGATCGCACGCGAAGAGATCTTTGGGCCGGTTATATCGGCACTTTCATTCAGCAATGCAGACGATGTGATCAAGCGGGCCAATACGTCCGATTTCGGCTTGGGTGGCGGCGTCTGGACACGCAGCCTCGCTACAGCCCAGCATGTGACGCGCGGCCTTCGCACCGGCTCGGTCTGGGTGAACTGCTATCAGGCAATGGACCCGGCAGTGCCGTTTGGCGGCTACAAGATGAGCGGCTACGGCCGTGAGTCGGGTCACGCGCACATCGAAGAATTCCTCAATACGAAGGCGGTCTGGGTCAATGCGTAGCGCCTCGTTGCGTTAGCGCGGAACAAAATCGATAAACCGTCCAGTTGCCAGTTGCGCAAAAGAGTGAAGGAGACGAAGGTGCAGATGCAAAGCGTTGAGCAATACGACTACATCATCGTGGGCGGGGGATCGGCCGGATGTGTGATGGCGAGCCGTTTATCGGAGAACCGGCAAAATCGGGTTCTGCTGTGCGAGGCGGGAGCCGACATTCCGCTCGATAACATCCCCCCGGCCATTCTCGACAGCTATCCGGGGACCGCCTATCTGAATCCGGATTACACGTGGCCGGGTCAACAAGCGACTTCGGTGCAGGTCGACGGCAAGCCGACGCGATCGCGAAAATATGAACAGGCCAGGATCCTGGGCGGCGGATCTTCGATCAACGCGCAGTTCTTCAATCGCGGTTCTCCTGCTGATTACGACGCGTGGGAAGCCCATGGCGCAGTGGGCTGGAATTGGGAATCCGTCCTGCCGTTCTTTAAAAAGTCGGAGACGGACACGGACTTCACCGACGGCCTGCACGGCAATAGTGGCCCGATTCGCGTGCGCCGCGTCTTTCCGGAGCAGTGGCCAGGTCACGCGCGTGCGATTGCCTCCGCGTTTGCATCGAAAGGCTACGCTTACCTTCCCGATCAGAATGGCGAATTTCGCGACGGCTATTTTCCCATTGCGCTGTCCAACTACGACGAGAGGCGCGAAACCGTTGCAACAACGTATCTCGACGCGGCCGTGCGCGCCCGTCCCAATCTGAGCATTAAAACAGGCGCGGAGGTCGAGCGGCTTACTTTCGATGGCACCCGATGCATCGGTATCGTGTTGCACCAGGGTGCGGGTCCTGCGATCATCATTGGGGGCGAGATCATTGTTTCGGCCGGGGCGATCGGATCGCCGGCGTTGCTGCTTCGGTCAGGCGTTGGTCCAGCCGCGAGCCTTCGCGAACTCGGGATTGGTGTCGTCGCGGATCTGCCAGGCGTTGGCCAAAATCTGATGGAGCACCCGTCAATTGCGCTAGCGTCCTATATCGACGAAAGCGCGCGAATCAACGATGTCACCCGTCATCACATCAGGGTCGGCGCGCGCTACTCATCGCACATCGGCAACGCGCCTGAAGGGGACATGCTGATCCTGGGCGTCACGAAAACATCGTGGCATGCTGTCGGCAAGCGGATTGGCACGTTGTTGAGCTATGTAAACAATCCGTTCTCGGATCGCGGCGAGGTCCGTCTTGCTTCGGCCGACTGGCATGAGCGACCGCGCGTTGCGCTCAACATGCTGACCGACGAACGGGATCTGGACCGTCTGGTCGACGGTTTCAAGCGCATGGCGGCATTGCAGGCAACCGCAGCCATGAGCGCAATCACGAGCGATCCGTTTCCCGCGAGTTATAGCGAGAAAGTCCGGCAAGTCGGTATGTTGAGTCGCAAGAATAAGTTCATCACTGACGTCCTGGCCAGCCTGCTTGATGGGCCTGCACCGGTGCGCACCCTGCTGATGCGTCGGGTAGTGGCAGGGGGGCCTACGCTGGCAGCATTGCTTGCCGATGACTCTGCGTTACGACAGTTCATTCGAGAGGCCTGTGTAGGTGTATGGCATGTGTCGTGCACTTGCCGCATGGGCAGCGATGATGATCCGCGCGCAGTGACCGACGCCCGTGCGCGGGTACGGGGCGTGAGCAACCTCCGAGTGGTCGACGCCTCGATTTTCCCGGTGTTGCCGGGAGCGAATACGAATGCGCCGGTGCTAATGGTTGCGGAAAGAGTCGCCAATCTAATCTTGTCGAACCTGTCATCGCGTGCGGCCTCGGCCTCGGCCATGTGACCACGGCAAAGTCCGGTGCGAAATAGCCGAAGCTGCAAGATGGTCAAGTAGTGAATGAGCAGGAAAGTGCTGCGTCATACTTTTGTCTTGTAAGACTCGGATGAGCCGAGCGTCGGCTGGAGACGACTTCGATGAATTATCTATTGCACGCAGGAGCGTCAAGCAAGAAGTCCACAGCGACAGGGTCGCCTGGTATTCTGTGACGGACGATGGAAGGGCCGAGGAGAGCGGTCAAGCGCGCGAGGAGCACCGTGATCCATTTTTGATCAGCATGGGCGACCGCGTACGAACGTTACGCGCGCGCCGCGGGCTTACCCGCAGGGCACTGGCCAACGAAGCCTGCGTATCGGAGCGTTATCTCGCGCGTCTGGAAAAGGGCGGCGGCAACGCTTCTATGCTGTTTCTGCGTCAACTGACAAAAGCACTAGATTGTAGCCTTGAGGATATCCTGGGTGACGAGATCACTCTTTCTCTCGACTGGTCGCGAATCAAAGAATTGCTAAGTAATAAAGATGTTGAGACGTTGAAACGCGTAAGAATCACGCTGGAGAGCATGCTGATGACCGGTCCGGAGGAACCATATTGACATTAGTGGATTGCGTTCATCGACCTGCGTGGCGCAGGGAAGTTCACCCTTGGCCGGATGTTGGCAATGGAACTAAGAGACGTCAATTTACCGACATCAGGATTATACTTAAGAGAGCTAATGGATATGAAAAGCGGTCAATTCTCTTGGTGTGTATATCGGAAATGCAGTGCCGACCCACGAGTGGGCTCTCCGATTAGCGAGCTCGAAATCTTAACGGCAAAGTCCCAGTTCGGCCCATTTTGAGGCATTCATGGGCCATTTGTTAATGGCCGCTCCTCGGTGGAGATGAGACCTTCGCGGACTTCATTTGACCGGGCTAAGGAACAAGATCTTTAGTCGAGCATTGGAAAACGGCTCGTTACTCGGCGAGGAACTATGACGTTTGGAAGGGGAAGAAGTGGGGAACACCAGACTTGCCGACGGTTTGGCGGGCGCCCCGTGCTCACACAGGCTGATTCGTTGACGCCAGCACAATCTCGCGGATGCAAACCTTTTGCGGTTGCTCGTAGGCAAAGCGAATCGCCTCAGCGACTTCACTTGCGGCAAGAATGACGCCGCCAATCTCTTCTTTCCACTCCTTGAATCCTGCCTTGACGGCGTCGTTCGTCGTGATGGTCTGGAGCTCGGTGTCGCAGGCGCCGGGCGCAATAACGATCACACGCACGTTATGCGGTGCGAGCTCTTCTCGCAGGTTCTCAGATAAAGCATGCACCGCGTGCTTCGTGCCCACGTACGCGACGTGGCCCGGGTACGTCTTGCGACCCGACGTCGAGCTGACGTTGATGATCGTTCCGTGCCGGCGTTCGACCATGCTTTTGACCACGGCGTGAACGCCGTTGAGCAAGCCCTTGACGTTCACATCGAGCATGCGGTCCCATTCATCGGGGTCTTGCTGCGTCATGTCGCCGAGCAGCATGAGGCCCGCATTGTTGACGATGGCGTCCGCGGGACCGAACTTTGACTCGCCTTCGGCGACCGCCTGGAGCAGCGCCTTGCGATCCGTGACATCCACCTTGCGGCATTGCGTATTGGGCAGGTCGAGCGCTTCGAGGCGCTCAAGACGCCTTGCGAGCAGCAGCAGGGGATAGCCAAGGCTGGAAAAGAGCCGTGCAGTTGCTTCTCCAATGCCAGAACTCGCGCCCGTAATGATGATCAATCTCTTTGTCATACTTGCTCCATGGAAGAAACAAAAACTATGTGTGACAGCCTAGCGGCCAAAATATCCGAGTGCCCTTACCACGGAACCGTTTCGTGTTCATGAAAGAAACCACCGGTCGGACCGTCCTCTCCGAGCATCGCAAACATGACGCTGGAGCGGCATCCCTCGGAATCTTCCAGCGGAGCGTCCGGACCACCCATCCTGGTCCAGACCCAACCAGGATGGACCGAGTTGATCTTGATGGACGTGTCGCGAAGGGCGTGTGCCAGATGCGTGGTAAGTGAATTGAGCGCCGCCTTCGACGCGCTGTACGCAAACGGTTTCGTATCCCATGCGGTGAACGACGAATCCGAGTGCAGCGCATTGGAAGCGAGATTGCTCGAGACGTTGACAATCCGGCCCGCGAGGGATTTCGCCAGCAATGGCAGCAGCGCCTGCGTCAGCAAGAGCGTTGCGAAAAAATTCACCTCGAACGTGTCGCGAACGGTCCGTTCCGCGATCGTCGCAGCCGTATTCGAGCAAACTGCCGCATCTACGGGGTCATCCAGCCACACACCGGCATTGTTGACGAGGCTGTCAAGCCGGCCATAGGTTGCTGCCAGATAGTTGACAACTTGCCGGCGATGCGCCGGATCGATGACGTCGAGCATCACGCTTTCCGCCTGTAAGCCATCCTTTCGCAAGGAAAGGGCGGCTGCTTCTCCGAGCGTTTTGTCGCGCGCCCCGATGACCACGGCACATCCTGCTTCGGCCAGTGCGCGAGCGGTCGCGAGCCCGAGCCCGCGTGCCCCGCCGGTGACAAGTGTTACCCGTTCAAAGTCGCTCATGGACTGAATGCACGCGAAGGTTAAGTGCTATGCGAAGCGAGATGGCGGCCATGCGCAAACAAGCGGCAATGACATGGAGGTTAGTCGCCCAGGGGAGCTTCTTTGACGGTGCCTCCGCAAATCCCTGCATCGTCAGACTGCCGAGCTTAGGCGCTTGTTGTTTCAATGGCTTGTCTGTACGCGCTTCGCGACTTGACCGGGGTCTGTTCAATATTGACACCACGACGTCAGGAATATTGACGGGTTATTAGACAAGTATCCAAGCGCAATCGGTCAAGTTTTGACGAAATTGCCTGGTTAGTTTTCAGGGTACCCGCTGATGGCGTCGATTCAGGGATAAGACCTCTGACGCGCATGCGGAAACAGGTCCCCTTTCTATCCAGGATAAAAAATGAAGAAGTATTTGTTGGGCGCCGCATTGTTGGGCGCGATGGGAAGTGCAAGTGCGCAAAGTTCTGTGACGCTGTACGGGGTTATCGACGCGGGTCTGACGTATCTCAGCAACGAGGGCGGCAGTCATCTCTACGAGTTCCAGGATGGTGCCAATTTTGGCAACCGATGGGGCCTGAAAGGGACGGAAGACCTGGGTGGTGGCTACAAAGCCGTCTTCCAGCTCGAGAATGGCTTCAGCCTTGGCACGGGACAGCTTCGCAACGGCGGGGCGCTGTTTGGCCGGCAGGCGTTCGTCGGTATGTCGACGCCTTACGGAACCGTGACCGGCGGTCGTCAGTATGACTTCATATCCGACTACATCAACCAGTACAACCTGAACGGCTACGCGAGCGTCTACGCCGGTCACATGGGTGATTTCGACCGCATTGCGGGCGATCAGGTGAACAACGCGGTCAAGTTCCGCAGCGTGGACTACAACGGCTTCAGCTTCGGTGCCATGTATGGCTTTGGCAATGTAGCGGGAAATTTCAAGCAGGACAGCGCATGGAGCGGGGCGCTCGGTTACACCCACGGGGGATTTTCGGCCTCCGCCGTGTATCTGCGCCTCTATGACGTCCAGGTCGATCCGTATGCGCAGATCGGGGTGACGAGCTTCCTCGGCCAGACTGTCGCTACCCGCAACGCAAACGGCACAGTGACCGATCTTTACAGCAGTACGTACTTTACGGTCGATCGCCAATCCGAAGTCGCAGTCGGTGCGAGCTATGCCATCGGCAAGCTGACCATGGCGGCCAACTTCACATCGACCAACATGCGAAAAGGCGCCAACGGCGCGACGATGAACGTGTACGAAGCGGGTGCCATGTATTTCGTCAAGCCGGACATTGCGATCCTGGGTGGTTATCAGTACACGACCTTCGACGGCGCGCACTGGAACCAGCCGACTATCGGCGCCCAGTATTACCTCTCGCGGCGGACCACGTTCTACGCGAACGTTTCCTACCTTCGGGCGTCTTCCGGTATTGACGCGAACCAGGGCGCGGGCTTTTATTCGCAGCCTTCGAGCACGCAAACGCAAGTGACGTCGCGCGTGGCCATCATTCATACGTTCTGACAGGGGAATGGGAGTTTCGGCAGTTTTTCATGCGTGTTCCGACAAGACTGTCCAATTTTTCCCCTTTAACCTGAAAGCCTCACGTCAACATGAAGGTTCATAGCATGAGCACCGCCAGTTCTCTTTCCGTCCGCGAACTCAAGCCGGGTTTCGGCGCGGAAATCATCGATGTGGATCTCGCCGGTGCAACACCGGAGACCTTGTCGGACGTGGTCGACTGTTTCCACCTCCATGGCGCCATCGTGTTGCGCGGGCAGTCGATGGACCCGGCCGCGCTGGTTCATTTCGCCTCGCAGTTCGGCCAGCCGGAAGGACACACGATCAAGGAGTTCACGCTGCCGGAGTTTCCGGAAATCTACGTACTGTCCAACCGGGTGGTGAACGGCAAGCCTATCGGCTCGCACAACGACGGAGTGGGCTGGCACACGGACTATTCGTACAAGCAGGAGCCGGTCATGTGCACGATGCTGTACGCGGTGGAGGTGCCGGCCGAAGGCGCGGATACGCTCATTGCGGACACCTGCGCCGCGTACGACGCCATGCCGGTTGCGCAGCGCGAGCGCCTGGACGGGATGAGCGTGCATCACAGTTACACGCATTTCATGTCGACGCGTCAATACCAGCGCCGGGAGCTCACGCCGCAGCAAAAGCTCGAGAATCCGGACGTGTGGCATCCGCTTGTGCGCACTCATCCCGCCGACGGCCGTCGCGCACTGTGGCCGAGCGCAGGGACGGTGATGGGTATCGAAGGCATGCCGGACGATGAAGCGTTGAAACTGCTCGATGACCTGATCGAACACTGCACGCAGCCGCAGTTCGTCTACACGCACAAGTGGCAGAAGGGCGATGTGCTGGTGTGGGACAACCGCTGCTCGCTCCATACGGGCACGCTCTTCGACGACCAGAAGTACATCCGCGAGATGCATCGGCTCTGGGTCAGGGGCGACAGGCCTTACTGATCGCGCTCGCGACCCGCATCCCTGATCCGCAGCAAAACCAGGCGCGCCGTCAACCCTTACGAAGCGCGCCCAAAAAATGGATTCCCCTCGATGACTAGCCGCAGAAACTTTATCCAGATGCTGACCGGGTCGCTTGTGGGCGTGACGACCTCGGGACTTGCCGGAGTCGGCGGACTGGCCGGTCTTGCCGGCATGAGCATGAGCACCGGCGCATGGGCGGGCACCGCGCCGCTAACGATCGCCTTCCCGACGGACGTGCCGTCCTGGGACCCGCTCGTGCGGGTCGCACCGAACCCTATCTCCATCTATCGAAGCGTCTTCGATACCGCCATTGATATCGACGAGAAGGGAGTGCTTCGTCCGGGCGTGGTGACGGCATGGCGGTGGAAAGACACTGAAGGCAAAGTCCTCGAACTCGACTTGCGCGACGACGTCCTGTTTCACAACGGCGACAAGCTCACCTCGGACGATTTCAAGTTCACCTACTTCGACCGCCTGCGTGCGGACAAATCCCTCCAGGTCGGCGGCATCTGGTGGGCGCTGGAGAGCATGGAGACGCCGTCGCCGACGCGCGTCGTCATGCATTTCAAGGCGCCCATGGTCACCGCCCCCGCGTTTCTGGGGTATCTCGGCGGCTACCTGATGCCACGCAAGTATTTCGAACGTGTCGGCGCGGCGGGTTTCATCGCGAAGCCGGTGGGATCGGGGCCGTACAAGCTCGTCGATTACCAGCGCGACTCGCGCATCACGCTGACCGCTTTTGACAATTACTGGCGCGGTGCGTCGAAGTTCCGCGATGTGGTGTTCCAGGTGGTCAAGGACCCCACTTCTCGCGTATCGGCCGTTCAAGCGGGCCAGGCGGATGTCTCCGGCATGCTGCCGCTGCGCGAAACCGTGCGGCTTGGGCAGATCGGCACGCTTGGGAGCAAGGTCACGCCGACCATCGATTCCTACCTGATCCACATGGTCAACAGCGGGCCCACGGCGGACAAGAACGTGCGCCTCGCCATGCATCATGCAATCGACAAGCAGGCGCTCGTGCGCGCTTTCTTCAACAACGTGCCCGCCGTGATGTCGAGCGCGGCTGCACCCGGCACGCCTGCCTTCGATCCGGCGTTCCAGTTCGCTCACGACCCGGCACTGGCGCAAAAGCTGCTGGCTGCGAGCGGTTACAGCAAGGACAAGCCCGTACGCATCAAATTTCTGGCGACCAACGGTGTCTATCCGAGCGACTTCGACATGGCGCGTGCCATCACGCAGATGTGGAAGAACGTTGGTATCGAGGCGGACCTGACCCCGATCGAGACGGCCCAGTTCTTCTCGCAGGCGGTGGCCGGCACCTTACCAGGCCCGACGCTGTGGCTCTGGCAGAACGGCAGCGGGGACCCCGAACTGTCCGCGGGTTCGTATCTCAACCCCAAGGGCGGTTTTTCCGTTTGGCGCAGTCCCGACGTGTCTCCTCATCTCGACCCATTGCTCGTGCAGCTTGACCAGACCAAGCGCATCGAGGGCTACAAGGAATTTCACCGATGGGCCGTCGGAGAGGGGTATTCGCTGCCGCTGATGCAGGGGATCGCGACCGCCGCCTACAGGAAGACGGTCGGATACACGCCGTTCCTGAGCGGCTGGATGTTGCCGGATTACTGGACAGCTTAGGTCTGCCTATGTCGACTTCTCAAGTAATAAGCACGGAAAACTCATGAATCTTCAACGCAATATCGCTTTCGACGACGTGTTCTTCGATGCCCTCGACCGTTCCGCCCTTCCTGTCGGGCAGGCTCAGACGCTGCCGCCGCAGTGCTACACCGACCCGCAATTTTTCGAGTTCGAAAAGGAGGCACTGTTTAACCACGAATGGCTGTGCGTCGGCCGCGAAGACTGGATCAGGAACGTCGGCGATTACTTCACGACCTCGATCATCGGGGAGCCGCTGGTGATCACGCGCAACGCCCGTCGGGAGATCAAGGCAATGTCGGCCGTCTGCCAGCATCGCGCAATGGTCGTGGCGGAAGGCTTCGGCAATTCGCGCGCGCTCCTGTGCCCGTACCACCACTGGGCCTATTCGCTGGACGGTGAACTCATTGCGGCCCCGGCGATGGATGCCACTGAAGGTTTCGACAAGAAGGACTTCTGCCTGCCGACCATGAAGGTGGAGTGCTGGCAAGGCTTTATCTTCATCAACTTCGATGCCGGCGCAGCTCCGCTCGCACCCCGTTTGAGCGCGCTGGATCCGGTGCTGGCCAACTTCGACCTCGCTCACGCAGAGGGGCCGCGTCCTGGCAAGCCTTTTCATTTCCAGTGGAACTGGAAGGTCATGTTCGAGAATAACAACGACGGTTATCACGCGAATCGGCTGCATCACGGACCTCTGCACGATTTCGTGCCGAGCTCGCTTGCGTCATTTCCGGAACTGCCGCCGGATACGGCGGGGTATTTCCGCTTCAACGGCACGACCCATGCCGACGCCGCGTTCAATCCCACGCAAAAGGCGTTGTTCCCGATCTTCCCGAAACTGACCAGCGAGGAGCGCAACCGCATGCTGTTCGCGAACCTGCCGCCGACCTTGTCGCTGGTGGTGTCGGTGGATAGCGTGATCTTCATGATCCTGCGCGCCGACACGGCGGGTAGCCATTTCGTCGATCAGGGCACCCTCTACGCGCCCGGCGCAATGAAGGACACGCTCTTTGAAAAGCGCGTGGAGATGAGCATGAGCGCGGTGGCGGACATCATTGCGCAGGATCTGCATGTCGACGCGATGGTGCAGATGGGCCTTCAATCGCGTTACGCCACGCGCGGCCGTTATTCATGGCAAGAGCGCGCACAGCAGGAGTTGAACGCATGGCTGGTGCCACGCTACAAATCGGCTCGGGCGAGCATGGCCGCGAGCGCTGCCACAGTGCGCGGCAAGCTGGCGTCGATCGACGTCGTTGTGGCGAGCTGAGCGGCTGTGCCATGCTGACTTCCTTCGAAACCTCTGGTATCGAATCGCCCGCGCAGGAAGGGCGGGCCTCGCGTGCGTGCCGGCAGGTGGTACGGCTGACGTGGCGCCTCGCGCGCCGGGTCGCGATCCTGCTGGCGGTGTCGGTCGTGATCTTCGCCGTGCTGCGGCTCTTGCGTGCGGACCCGGTCGCGATGCTGATGGCGCCGAATGCAAGCCTGGCGGACATCACCGCGTTGCGCCATACGCTCGGACTTGACCAGCCGGTGGCCGTGCAATATGCGCGCTGGCTTGGTGGAATGTTGCACGGCGATTTCGGGCACTCGCTACAAAATGGTCAGCCGATCGGCCCGGTGCTCGCCGCTGCTCTGCCCACGTCGATTCAGTTGCTGTGCGGCGGTCTTCTTCTTGGCGTAGGCGCGGGTATTGCGAGCGGCATTTATGCATTCAGCCGGCGGGATACGGTAGCCGAGAAAGTGTCCGAACTCGTCAATGGTCTCGCGATCTCGATTCCGGATTTCCTGTGGGGCATCCTGCTGATCCTGGCGTTCGGTATCGCGCTGAAGTGGCTGCCGTTCCTCGGGCCCATCGACAACCAGTACACCGTCACGCGTCATACGGGTGCACTACTGATCGATACATTGATCGACGGCCAGTTCGCGGCCTTCGGCAACGCGCTCCTGCATCTGGTGTTGCCCTGCGTGGCGCTTGGCATGGGCATCGCTCCGCCGCTCATGCGCATCCTTCGTTCGAGCCTGCTCGACACCTATGCAGAGGAGTACATCGCGGCCGCCAGGCTGCGCGGACTGTCAGAGGCGCAGATTCTGTTTCGGCACGGCTTGCGCAACGCCGCGTTACCCACCATCAACATCCTGGCCATGCAGGTCAGCCTCCTGATTGGTGGCACGCTGCTGATCGAAAAAGTGTTCGGCATGCCGGGCATCGGTAGCCTGATGGTCAACGCGATCGGTGCCCGCGATCTGCCGATGATTCAGGCGCTCGCTTTGGTGTACGCGGTCGTCGTGCAGGGTGTCAATGCGCTGACCGATGCATTCGAAGTGCTGTTCAACCCACGCCTGAGGATCGAATGAGCACGCCTTTGTTTACACGCCAAACACAGCTTGCGAGCGGCGCGCTGCCTGCTCCGTCCCACGCGATGCTGCGCCGGGTCGTGCGCGAGCCGCGCGTGCTGTTCGGCGCGGCGCTCCTGGCGCTGCTGATGCTGATTGCCGCGGTCGCCCCCTGGCTTGCTCCCTTTCGTCCTGATGACCAGGATCTTCTCAATACGCTTTTGCCACCGGCCTGGGAGGCTGGCGGCACTGCCGTCCACTGGTTCGGCACCGATTCGCTCGGCCGGGATCTCTACAGTCTTGCGGTCTATGGCGCACGCATCGCAGTGCTAGTCGGCTTTGCCGCGCCGCTCGGTGCGGGACTGATCGGCGGCGCGCTGGCACTGGTCGCGGGCTGGTGCGGCGGCAAGATCGACTGGACGATCTTGCGCATAGTCGAGATCTGGATGTCGTTTCCCGCCGTCGTCCTCGCACTCGTGCTGGTGGTTGCGCTGTCGCCGAGCGTGGTGAATGTGATCATCGCGCTCGTATTCGTCGACTGGACGCGCTTTTGCCGCGTCCTGCGTGCTGAGGTCGTGGTCATTCGCCAGCGCGATTATGTGGCCGCCGCACGCATCGCCGGCTCGGGCTCGCTTCGCACGGTCATCCGCGATGTACTGCCAGGCGTCCTGCCGACCCTCATCACCCTGATGAGCCTTGAAGTCGGGATTGCGGTGGTGGCCGAATGCAGCCTGTCGTTCGTCGGATTATCGGCGCAGCCGGGTGTACCAACCTGGGGCAGCATGATTTCCGATGGTCTCGCCAATGTGTTCAGTATCCCTTGGGGCTTGATCCTTCCGATCGCCTGCACGGTCCTGACGGTCCTTGCCACGACATTCCTCGGCGAAGGCTTGCGTCGTACGACCGATTCTCGCCTGATCGAGCGCCCGGAACTCAAGCCATGAACCTCACGAGGCGTTCCCTGTTTGGCCGCGACGTGTTTCCTTCCTTTGCCATGACATCGAGCGACGCGTTGCTCGAGATCGACGGCTTGAATGTCGAGCGCGATGGCGTTGCGTTGTTGCGCAACATCTCGCTGGTCCTGCCGCGCGGCCGCACGCTGGGTATCGTGGGCGAGTCGGGCGCCGGAAAAAGCATGCTCGGGCGGGTGCTGTCGCGCAGCCTACCGCCTGGGTTCGCCGTGCGCGCGACCGGCCTGCGCTTTGCCGGCATCGACATGCTGGAGGCCAGCGCAGGCGCGCACCGTGCGCTGCTGGGGCGACGCATCGCGTTCATCCCGCAGGAGCCGATGAGCGCGCTTGACCCGACGTTGTCGATCGGCCGGCAGTTTGCGCTGCACCTCGCGCGCCTGAGGGTTCCCTCCAGCCAGCGCCGCGAGCGCAGCATCGACGCCCTGCGTGAAGTCCTGCTGCCCGATCCAGAGCGGCTACTGTCGCGCTATCCGTTCCAGTTGTCCGGCGGCATGTGTCAGCGCGTATGCATCGCAATGGCGTTCGCGAGCAATCCGGACCTTGTCATCTCGGACGAAGCGACCACCGCGCTCGATGTCACGACCCAGCGGCACGTCGTGGAACTGATGCATGCGATGCAGGCAAAGCGCGGGACCAGTGTCGTGTTCGTCACGCACGATCTGGGACTTGCCCTGCATGCCTGCCACGACATCGCCGTGCTCTACGCCGGTGATCTGCTCGAGCTGGGCCCGGCACGCAGTGTGGTTGATACACCGGGTCATCCGTACACGCGCGCGCTGTTGCGCGCAAACCCGCCGCTCACGGGTGAGCGCGTGATGGTTGAAGCGCTCCAAGGCCGTATGCCGGGCTTTGAAGAGCTGGCATCCATCGCCGGCTGCCGGTTTGCGGCGCGCTGCGGCCGCGCGGTCGCGTCCTGCAACGACGCGCCCATTCTCCTGCAGGCATTGGGGGACTCCGTCGTGCGTTGTACTTTCGCAGCCTCGGCGGCGGACACGCTCGCGCGTGCGCCCCTGCCTGCCGTGCACGCGATGACGGACGCGCCGTTCCTCGTCCTGCACGGCATTGGCAAGCATTACCCCGCGCCACGTGGCATCGGCCGCAACAAGGCGCCGTTCGTTGCACTGAGCCCGCTCGACCTGTCGATTGCGCCAGGGGAGTTCGTGGGTATCGTGGGCGAGAGCGGCAGCGGCAAGAGCACGCTCGGGCGTCTCGTCATGGGGCTGGACATGCCGAGCCAGGGCTCGATCCTGCTCGACGGCAAGCCACTCGACGCAAGCCGCGAGATGTGGCGTCGGCGCATTGATGCGATACAGATGATTTTTCAGGACGCGCGCTCCGTATTGAATCCACGCCGCCGGCTGGCAAGCATCGTCACGCAGCCGATGGAAAGCCGCTCGCACATGCACGTGGATCGTGCCCGCCGTGCACTCGACCTGCTCGATGAGGTCGGACTGCCGGCGGAGATGGGCAACCGGTTTCCGTCGCAATTGTCCGGCGGCCAGCGGCAGCGGGTGAACATTGCGCGGGCGCTCTGCGAGGTGCCGCGTCTGCTGATCGCCGACGAAATCGTCTCGGGTCTCGACGTGTCCATGCAGGCGCAGATCATGGAACTTCTGCTGGCGCTGCGAGCGTCTCACAAGATTGCGCTGATGCTGATTTCGCACGACCTCGCCGTGGTCCGTTATCTCTGCACGCGCGTGATCGTGATGCAGCGCGGACAAGTCGTCGAGGCGGGCACGACCGAAGCGGTGCTCGCTAACCCGCAACATCCTTACACGCGCAGTCTGATTGCTGCATCGCCTCACATTGCACCCATTCCCGCCTTACACGAGCATTGAATATGCCATCTGAAAGTCCCGCCCGCATGCCGGTCATGTTCTTCGGCCATGGCAGCCCGATGAACGCGATCGACGACAACCGTGCCACGCAGGCCTGGAGATCGATGGGCGAGGCAGCCGGCAGGCCCCGCGCCATCCTCATGATCTCGGCGCACTGGATGACCCGCGGCACCGCCGTCACTGCAATGCACAAGCCACGCACGATCCACGACTTCGGCGCGTTTCCCAAGGCACTCTTCGACCAGCGGTACCCGGCACCCGGCGACCCGGAGCTGGCGAAACGGATAGCGGAACTGCTCCTACCCACGCCGGTCGCGCTTGATGGCAACTGGGGTTTCGACCACGGCACGTGGTCGGTGCTCGTCAAGGCTTTTCCGCGCGCCGACATTCCCGTCGTGCAGCTCAGCATGAACCGCGCAGGCAATGCCCGCTTTCATTACGAACTTGGCCGTGCGCTCAGACCGCTGCGCGACGAAGGCATCCTGATTGCGGCAAGTGGTAATGTGGTCCACAACCTGCCCGCGATGGACTGGGGTTCGCCCACGATTGGTTTCGACTGGGCGCAGCGCTTTCACGACCACGTGCTAAAGGCCGTCATCGACGATGAGCCGGACCAGGTGATTGACTATCAGCGTGCTGGCGAAGCCGCCGCGCGCTCGATTCCCACGCCCGAGCATTACTGGCCGTTCCTCTACGCACTCGGCGCCCGCCATGCCGACGATCCGGTGAAGTTTGAAACAAATTTCCTGGAGTACGGCTCGCTCAGCATGCTGAGCTTCATCCTTGGCGAATCAGCGGGCGTGTCGACGCCCACCCTGACATGAGCGCGCGGGAGGCCGCCATCATGAGCGTCGACACCGGTGTGCGCCTGCGCGTGGCGCGCCGGTTCGACGTGGCGGAAAACATCGTGGCATTCGAGCTCGAAGCGGCCAATGGCATGCCACTGCCGGCGTTCGAAGCGGGCGCGCATCTCGAGATCGATTGCGACGGGCAGGCTCGTCACTATTCGCTATGCAGCGATCCGGCCGATCCCATGCGTTACATGATCGCGGTGCAGCGCGAAGCCGACGGCCGGGGTGGCTCGCGATATCTGTGTGAGTCCGTCGGGATGAACGATTTGCTCGACGTGCGCGCACCACGCAATCACTTCACACTGGTGCCTTCAGAGCAGGTTCCACTATTGATCGCAGGCGGTATCGGCATCACGCCGATACTCGCCATGGCATGGGCGCTGCACAACGCTGGCCAGCGTTTCGAGATGCACGACTTCGCTACGACTGTCGAACGCCAGTCTTTCAAGACCGAGTTGGCCGACGCGCCGTGGGCGTCGAACATGACGCGGCACATCGGCCGATGCGACGACTTCGCACCGCTCGTCGGAGGCTTCGAAGGGCGGCACTTGTATGTGTGCGGACCGTTCGCAATGATCGATGCCGTGCTCGACGCCGCACATGCAATGGGCTGGCCCTCCCGGTATCTGCATTTCGAGCGTTTCGCCGCACCCGCACCTTCGAGGGATACAGGCAAGGTGCCGGAACCGCCGCCGAACACAGCCTTTGAGGTCGAGCTTGCGTCGACTGGACTGCGCATTGCCGTCGCCGCCGACCAAACTGTTTGCGCAGCGCTCGCCGACGCCGGCGTCGTGATTCCCGTGTCGTGCGAGCAGGGCGTTTGCGGCTCCTGTCTCACGCGGGTGCTGGGCGGCATACCCGAGCATCGTGACTGGTTGCTCAGCGCCGCCGAGCAAGACGCCGGCGACGTTTTCACGCCGTGCTGCTCGCGCTCGAAGACACCGCTTCTTGTGCTTGACCTGTAAACCCAGGAACCGAATTTCTCATGGCACTTATTCGCACAGGAACGACCTCACGACCGGATGTCCTGCCTTCCGCGTTTCACACGCTGCGCGCGACGCCGGACAATGTCCACTGGGGCTATTTCGACGCGTCGATCGCTCCCGCGCTGACGATCAAGAGCGGCGACCTGATCTATGCGGAAGCGCTCACCCATCACGCTGGCGACGCGCCCCACCTGATGATGGACGATGCGCTGCATGCGTTGTGGAACGCCATTCCCGAGCACGACCGCAATCCGGGCGTTCATATCATGACCGGCCCCATTTATGTCGCGGGCGCACAACCGGGCGATATGCTCGAGGTGCGCTACCTGAACATGAGGCCGCGTTGCCGCTACGGGTCGAACCTTGCCGCTAACTGGGGCTATCTGTACAAGGAGATGGGAGAAAAGGAGCGCGTTACCATCTACGAACTCGACGCCGCCGCGAACCACGCCTCCGCGCTCTATGCCTACGATTTCAAGGGCAAGTACCTGACTCCGGGAACCATCACGGATTGCCCGGTCTGCGACCGAGAGAGTGCACTCGCGGGCGTGCGCATTCCCGCCCGGCCGCATCTGGGCACCGCCGGCGTGGCGCCGGCCGTCAATGGCCGGGTGAGCACGATTCCGCCGGGGCGGCATGGCGGCAACATCGACAACTGGCGCATTGGTGCGGGCGCAACGATGTATTACCCAGTGCAGGTGCCCGGCGCGCTCTTTTCCATTGGCGATCCGCATGTATCACAAGGTGACGGCGAGATGAGCGGCACGGCCATCGAGTCGTCCCTGAACGTCACCCTGCAGATCATCCTGCGAAAGGACTTTTCGTTCCCGGTGCCGCTGCTGGAGACGGCAGAGAGCTGGATCGTTCATGGCTTCGATCCGCAACTCGACCAGGCGCTTCGCAATGCCGCCCTCGATACGATGCTGCTGCTCGAAGAGCATGTCGGATTGTCGCGCAATGACGCCTATTCGCTGATGAGCGTGGCCGCGGATGTCGGCATTACCCAGGTGGTGGATGCGACACTCGGCGCGCATGTGCGGATTCCGCGCGGCATTTTCCCCGCTCTCGGGCAATAATGAATCGCCTGCGGGAAATCGAGTCATTCGTCGGCGTAGTGGAGTCGGGCGGGTTCGCGGCCGCCGCGGATCTCGAAGGCGTGTCGCGCGCGTTCATGTCGCGCACTGTGCTCGAACTGGAAAAACGCCTTGGTGCGAGACTGCTTCACCGCACCACGCGCAAGATTTCGCTGACAGCCGCAGGCGAAGCGTATTACCGCTCCTGTCGCGAGATCCTGCAGCAACTCGATACCGCCGATCAGCTCGCGCAAAACGAGCGCGCGAACGCCTCGGGGGAACTCAGGATCAGTGCGCCGGTAAGTTTCGGCATTGCGCATCTGGCGCCGCTCTGGGGCGCATTTCTCAAGCGCGCGCCCGATGTGCGACTGGTCATTGCACTATCGGACAGCCTGGTGGATGTGGTCGCGGAAGGCTTTGATCTGGCCATTCGCATTGCGCGGCCCGTGGAATCGTCGCTGGTCCACCGGCGGCTGGCAAGTACGCCGCTAGTTATGTGTGCTTCGCCCGAATATCTCGAGCGGTACGGCACGCCTACGGTGCCGGCCGAACTCTCCTCGCATCGGTCGATTGCCTACAGCAATTTCTGCGAACGCAACGAATGGCGCCTCCTTGAGCATTCCACGGGTATTGAGCATGTTGCGCGCACCCATCCGGTGATGGCGGCGAACAACGGCGAGACCTGTGTGGCGGCCGCACAAGCCGGTGTTGGCCTTGTCCTGCAACCGTGCTTCCTAGTCTTCCAGAGTATCAAGCGCGGGCTGCTGGTGCCGGTTCTGGAGGATTTTGCCCCGCCGCCCATTGGTATCTACGCCGTGTATCCGAGTCGCCATCAGTTACCGGCGAAGACCCGGGTGGCCATCGATTTTTTCGCCGAGCAATGGGCTGATGCACCGTGGACGCGCTCTGTTCGCGCCTGAAGGTCCAGCGCGGTGCACCATGCACACTGAGGATTTCTGTTAACCGATCAAACGCCCGTGGATTGGCCGAATGACCCCGAAAATCGCGTTGTCCGCATGGCGCGCCATTTGCATGTGTTCGAAGCTGGACATACCAGTTGCGCGAAGGAAACCGGTTATGGCAATGAAAACTTGGCATTTTTCAACCGAAGAGAGCACACGCGACAAACGGCCGACCGTCTGGCAGGAAGCCATGAACGCAGCGTGTCTGCCGATGACCGCTGCGGACATCGACGAGAGTTTCCAGGGAGACGTGGTGGGCATTGTGTCGCCAACGGGAATTGAATTCTCGCGTTTGCGGGCGACGCCGCTCACGATCTCCGGTAGTTACCGGAACCAGCAGGCAGCGCTGTGGCTTGCGTTGCTGCTCGATGGGCATTCGGTTTTCACGGAGGCCGGCGAGCGCATCGAGATTGGGCGCGGCGACGTGCTGTATGGACCGAGTGGACGTGATTCAACGCTTGAGCTTCAAGCCGATTTCAGGTTGCTCTACGTGCGCGTGCCTTTGACACTCCTGCATCCCAGTCTGGTCGACAGGAGCATGCTCCACTGCGGCATCCTTCCCGGTGGATCTCGCCTCACGAGAGTGCTTGCGGGCATGCTGCGGGCAGTCGGCGATGAACTCGAAGACTTCGATGCGAGCGACATCCATCCGGTCGAAGTCGCTTTGTCTGAGTTCCTGGTAGCGAGTCTTTCGGGCGCGCATGCCAACCGGCGTTTCGGCGACCGCGCGCGCGCGGCGCACTTCGTGCGCATTTGCCAGTCGATCGACCAGCAACTGGGTGACGCTGACCTCACGATGCCCCAGATTTGCGAGCAACAACGCATATCGACGCGCCATCTGCAAAAACTCTTTGAAGACGCTGGAATGAGCTTCAGCATGTATCTGCGTGATCGCAGGCTCGAGCGCTGCCGCTCGGACCTGACCAGCCCTGCGCATCGCGCTCTGTCGGTGTCGGAGATCTGCTTTCGTTGGGGATTCAATGATGCCGCGCATTTCAGCCGCAGCTTTCGCGCGAAATTCAACATGACGCCGCGCGAATGTAGAAATGGGAGTGGTGTGATTGCAAAGCGCGAGTCCATTATGGACCTCCTGATCTGAGTCGAACGCACAAACAAAAACCCTGCTGCCCGCTTGTGCGGGCAGCAGGGTTCGTCAATGCAACCAGTTTATGCGCGCTTGAGCCAGGCTGGCGCAATCTGCGTCCCCAGTCCGGCGCCGTAGCCGAGATAGATGTTCAGACCGGCTACGGCCTCAAGATAGCGCGCATTCTTGAGACCGCCAGCGTCGATGGTGTCAAAGCCCATTGACTTGATCAGCGTGACGACGCTTTCCTTGGCTGCTGCATCGTCCGATGCGACGAAGACCGGCACTGCCTGTGATGGGAATGCCGCGCCTCCGTCGAGCACTTGGGCGAACAGCGTATTGAACGCCTTCACGACCGGTGCCTTGGTCAGCTTCGCGATCTCTTCTCCTGCCGATGTCGTGTGGCCGATGGTCAGGCCCATGTAGTCGTCGGTCAGCGGATTGCTGACATCGATCACGATCTTACCGTCGAGTGAGCCCAGTTCGGCAAGCGCCTGCGCTGCGTTATCAAATGGAACAGCCAGTACGACGATCTCCGCGTTGGAGGCGGCCGAATTCATCGGCGCGTGCTTGGCGCCATGCAGTTCTGCGATCTGCGCGGCACCGTTCTGTTGGCGGCCAGTGACCGTGACCGCGTGTCCGGCGGCTGATAGTTGCTTGACCATTGCTGCGCCGACATTGCCGTAGCCTACTACCGTAATTTTCATGTTGAAGTCCTAAATAGAGCGCGCGTTATGACGCGGGACTTCAATGTAGCTGTTAGCTGCCGGTGAATAAATACGCTGTCGGTTGACTCACTGTCAATCATCTAGCGCCCCATAGCCTGAATTCCGTCGTCGATTGCGTGGTCACGCGACCGAATCATACTAAGACCTTGTTAGCGGCTTACGAGGCACGATGCGGCACCACCTCTGACTCGCTCGAAGCGTAGACCGACGGTCACTGTGCAGTCTTGTTTCTCGTTCGTATCCCAGGCGACGACCTCAGTTTGGCTCAATTGGCCTACGTTCTCGACGGATTGCGAGAATACCAAAGCCAACTCTTCCGACTACGCGGCGCCCATTTCGGTGCTAGCTGGTCGCGTATGCAGATCTAGCTACGCGGGCGCCTGTTGACCTGCTTCTCGAATTTGCGATGTTGCGCTGGTGTGATGCCAACTTTCAAATTCGGCCATCTTCGAGGAGCGCTTTCGGACCATCGAACGTGTCTTTGCCTGGGAGGACAAGTTCCGCCGCCTTCTGCTTCGCTTCGAGCACCTGAGCCAGGTCCACTACGCGCTCAAGACTCTCGCCTACACGATGATCAATCTGCGGCACTACTGCTAAGCATCAGCGTTGATACGAGCAACAAGATAACGGCGCTGCGAGCCGGGCAGATGCTCGTCTATTTATACGTCATACTGACAAATAATAATCACGCAGCACAAAAAACATAGCAACCTCCTCACCACAAAAAATGCACCTCGAACCTATGCGCTTTTTGTCGTGCCTCCTCACGCTTGCCAAACACTGAAACTAGCAACCAGTTGTTAGACACTAACCGCCAGAAATTGCACGAAAAGGACGATTACCCCTTCTCGCACATACACCACCCAGACCCGAGAGCGCCAAGGCAACGCTTTCGCTGCTCCGTCCGAAGAAATCTCGTCGCTATAGCTTATCCATCTCCTCTAACGGCAGCATGAGACCTGCTATTGTGATCAACGAAGCGCGAACACTTGGCCGTGGTGGCGGCACCAACGTCTTGAGGGAGGCCGTATCGCGGGCGGGGCTGCACGAATTCGTAAACTTTTGCCGTGCAACTTGCACCGGTACTCGGTGAGCCATCTTGACCAAAACAGGAGACCCGCGCGTGCCCTTGCAAGCTGCGCCACGATATCCCACATGGGCCGAACGCCAACCAGATAAGCGCACCGCCCAAGAAGCTGTTTCGCGTCGAGTTCACGGTCATGCCGTTGATCGGCATGATCCTGCTGATCGGCATCGGCATCGGCATCGGCATCGGCATCGGCATCG
>Ga0073928_10002104_pt1 | contig 35626 bp, 32 predicted proteins | sample PaiPotPPA55metaG_FD_76969 | JGI IMG/M metagenome (GOLD analysis project Ga0073928, IMG submission 76969) | Iron sulfur acid spring bacterial and archeal communities from Banff, Canada, to study Microbial Dark Matter (Phase II) - Paint Pots PPA... ... | reverse complement strand
ACCGGGCCACGCTTAAAGACTCGGCCCATCCCTCTCATGGATTCGTGGCCTCGCTATAGCGCTCTCTTCGTTCGTCCAAAATTTTGTCCGCTGCTCGCAGGTTGATCTTTCGCGCTGAAACTTGGCCAGCGAGCATGATATATCTCGCGGGCGCGTCTCGCCTTCACAATAGATCAACGTTTTGATTAGTGTCGTGTCAACGACACCGCAAGGATCTTTTCAAGTACCCTGTCGCTTCCGGATGAAGTCGTCGAGGCCATGCTCCGAAAAGCGCGGCACTGTACCGAGCCGCACTCGGAAGGGCAGTTTGAGCTGGTTGTGGTAAACCCAATCGATGCCCATCCCCAGCCGCTCGGCCACTTCTTTCGCTTTCAGAAGCCGATCGGGACGGCGTGCCTGGCTCGCCAGTCCCGCCTCCGCGGCAAGCGTGAGCTTTCGCTTGTGAAGCGCGCTCAGAGCCGCGATGGCTGTTGTTTCGAGGAGATCGGTCGTGTGCGCGTCAAGCGCCTCAGTCGCCCCACCATCGACTGCCACCTCCTCCAACTTCGGGACGACAAACAACCCCGCCACCTCCGACCTGCGCGGCACACGAGCCCCACCCTTGGTGCTCGCCATGTTCCGCATAACCTCTTCTCCGGTCGGTTTTGTATTCGATCGAGATCCACGCTGCTCCGCTCTGGACGAGATAGAGCGCACAGTTCGATCAACTCGATGAAACGTTTGAGATACGTCGGATCAGTGACCGGCTCGCCGAACAACAAAACGGATTCGGAACAACACACCACGGAAGCGAGACGCATATCGCAAACTCCAAACGCTGCCAGTCAGGCGGGCCGTACGGTGTCGCACATTGTAGCTGCGTCGAGCGAGCGTGTCCAAACAAGCTGTATAGATCATCCGACTGCGTGATCGGATGCTAATGGATGTTTGTTACAGACGTGTTACCAGATGAGCGATCTGCGCGGTGCCGAACATTCGTGCTTGCTGGCGAAATAAAAGCGAAATGCTAATATGCGCGCGTGGCGCTGAAAGCTTGCAAGGTATCCTGCCTGGACTCGAACGGCGCGGAGCACGCGGTCGAAGTCATGGCGCGCAGTCTCTTCGAGGCTGCCGCGCGAGGCCTGCTCGTTCTTCGCGCAAGCAATTGGGTCGACGTGATCCATCAAAATTCGACGATTACGATCGCCGTCAAGGAGCCCGAGGTCGAGCACAAGGTTCGGATCAGGGACTTCGAAAACTGGCTCGCTTCGAACGCAAAGTCGCCTGCTGAACAAGCGCTTAAGAGCGATCTGCGGGCTCTCCTCAGAGGTGGAACGGAGGACAAACCGGGGCCGACGAGGGTGAGGCTTGTTTGGTAGTCGGCAATTCGCGACCCACATCGCCGGAGCGTGTCAACGAGTTTGAGATAGGTGGCGTCAGAGTCTAGTGTCGAAGATCTCGCCGAGTGCCTCGAAAAGGGGGCGAGGCGCAAGAAAGATGAAATCATTGAGCAGCAGAATCGTGGGGATGAAACCGCTCACCCTCGCGCTCGTCATGGCGATGTTGTACACGGGATCGATTGTGAGCGCGCAAATAGAACCCATTGGCGGCCAGCCTCCCTCGAGTGCAAGACAGTCGGTATCCGATCTGCCCGCTCAGGTCGCCTATGAACGTGCGTTCGAAGTCGTATTGTGGGCAATGCCCGCCTCAGCGATTTACCGCCTTCGTGTCGGCTTGCTGCAACAGCCCGGGATGGCTGACAACGTCATCACCGCCTACTCGGGACCACTCCACACGTTTCACGAGGCGATCACGGGCAATCAAGTGACGCCCTATATCGCTGGAGTTTCCGACCTCAGAAAGGGTCCGGTGGTGTTGGAAGTTCCGGCGAAGACTACCAAGGCCGTTCTTTATGGCCAGATCGTCGATGCCTGGCAGCGCACGATTGCAGATGTGGGCCCGGTTGGTGCAGACAAGGGCGCGGGCGGGAAGTATCTGATTCTTCCGCCCGATTATAATCAACCGGTACCCGCCGGATACTTCGTGCTCCGATCGAGCAATTATCGGATCCTTTTCGCGTTCCGCTCGGTGTAATTGGAAGGCGCGACCGAGGCTGACGCTTACGCCTACAGCAAAACGCTGAAGCTCTATCCTTTGTCCGAGGCGGCCGATCCCGAGCCGACCCGCTTCGTCGATGGACGACCTTACCCGCTGCATACGCTCCCGTTCTATGACATTCGCGCGCTGCAAGACATCCACGACATTATTAGCGTCGAACCGGTGGAACCGCGCGACAAGGTGATGATGGGTATGCTGGCCACGATCGGCATTGAGCCCGGCAAGGCGTTTGATCCGCCGGTCAAGCTCAGAGCAGCCATGGAGAAGGGATCGCCGACGCTTACTACTACATGCAGGACCTCGATACGAAGCTTTTTGCGTCGAATCTGTACTGGACCGATCGGCACTGGAGTTTCGTCATGGTCCCTGACGCACAACACGGATTCGAATTCGTCAATCGTGATGCGGTCGAGATCGATCGACGCGCCGCGGCTTGGTTTTTCTTTACCTTCTATCCGAAAGTCCTGAATGAGCGGGCTGGAACCGTATATCTCGCGCCGATTGCAGACAGCAGCGGGCGCTCTCTTGAGGCCGGCAAGACATATAAGCTCAGGGTTCCAGAAGATATGCCGGCCAAGCAGTTCTGGTCGCTAACCGTCTACGACCGCGCAACCTGGGCCTTCATTCAGAATCCACTGGACCGTGCGTCACTGGGCTCGTTCAATGTGCCTCAGATGAAGGCGAATGCAGACGGGAGTGTCGACTTATATTTCGGGCCAAAAGCGCCTGCGGGTCTGGAAATGAACTGGATTCCGACGATGGGTAGGGAGCCTTATCTTTGGCTGCGACTGTATGGTCCGGAGGATGCCTTCTGGACCAAGGCTTTCAAAATGCCCGACGTAGAACTCATGAACCCATAACCCGCACGCTGCCAGAGTAACCTGGGCGATTGGCACATTATCTAGTTCGAGACCCAGCCTGAAGGACGCTAAGGAGCTCGCTTGACCCATTCACGCCTTACCTCTCAATGGGATAAGCAGAGGAAGGCACAGTACGGCAGCCACTTGGTTATGAGTCCTCAGAGGGCGCCGACCGCCTTGTCGTCACGAAGCGCGGCGAACTTCGAATGCCGCAGGTGTTTGGCGTCGGTCGATTACGAGAATTAATAAAATCCGAGATCGCAGCTGCAGGATCACTGGCGAGCGGTCGGAGCAATGTGAGAAACGAAGATAGAAGAGAGAGCGAGGCGGGAATGCTGGGCGCGCCAGCGCGTGTTTCATCGAGCCGATGCTCTGTATCGTCGTCGAAAAGCTGCCCGAAGGTCCGGCGTGGCAATACGAAGTCAAGCTTGACGGCTATCGAGCCATCGCAGTTCGGACGAAAACACGTGTCGAGCTTTGGTCGCGAAACAAGCGCGATTTCTCGCGCCGTTTTCCGAATGTCGCGCGCGCTCTCGAGGGGGTACCGGTCGAGACCGTTCTCGATGGGGAAATCGTCGCCGTAAACAGCGATGGGAAGCCGTCGTTCAGTTCGCTTCAGAATTTCGGAGACGGCGCTGCGGCGATTCTCTTCCACACCTTCGACGCGCCCGTGCTCGCTGGCGCGGACTTGCGCAGCAAGCCTCTGGCGACGCGGCGCAAGATGCTTCGCGAGTTGATTTTAAAAATTGTCTGACACGATTCGCTTTTCTGAAACCTTCAACGCTTCCGCCGCGGAACTGATGGCGGCAGTTCGCTCCAAGGGACTCGAGGTCACATCCCCGACCATCGCCGCGACCGCGACACCGCAATCGACTTTGCCCCTCTGCTTGATTAGCGTCATTTCACGCCGCCTCCCGGCAGCCGCCGCTTGAGCCGCCGCGCTTGGTAGTCAATTGCGCCAGTGCTCGCAACTCCGCTCCCCATTCGTCGCCGGGGCGGTCGAGCGCTTCGAGGCCCGTTATTTCTCGGCCTGCACGGGCACCCACTTGGCGAGTTTGGCGGCTTCCATCCCCCAAAAGCCTTAGTTTCTCTCCCTTCGACTAAGGCCGACATCACGCCAATCGCGTTCGCTATTCCAAGTTCGGGACTATGACCATTTCAGGTTTGAGTCTGTGACGCTGGCGCATGATTAGTGGAGGTCCGAGCTTGCGACCTTCAAGATACTCAGCGGCTCTCCGCAACAACGAAGGGCTGTCGCGAAAGAGGCCCAAGCCTGTATTGCAGGACGAGCAGAGATAACCGCGAAATTGCCCGGAAGAATGATCGTGATCGCGCGCAAGTGCAAAATATCCAAGTCGGCCACGCTTCTGCTCCCCTTGTCAGCAGATATCGCACGTTCCGCGCTCTCTCGCTCTTGCCTCAGCATATTTCAATGCTGCTTCTAAGCGATTCTCGCCCATCACATCCCTCACAAGTAACGAAATAACGACACGATATCCATGCCATCGCAAAGGTCACAGTCGGAAGGAGCAGCGGAAGGCTGCAACGTATCGATCTCCTTGTCCTGGATCTTCCGACTCGACCATCACCCCCTTTTCACCGTCGAAAGTAACTGGACCAACCACGTTGCCGAAACGGGGAAGGTGTCGATTGGCTGTAGGAACTTTGCTCTGCGGGCGAGCGCATAAACTTGCAACGATCGCCGCTCGCAGGATGGCCATGAAGGCGTCGGGCCAGGGGGGGTGTCTGATTCGATGCTCACTTCCTGCGTTTCGACCGCGGTGCGGTCACCCTTGGGCGATACCCGGATTTCGACCTCGCGGCCCTTGGTCGGGCAGAGGCGCTTAGTGTATTTCGCCTTTCCCGTGGGCGACGGAATACTCGAATGAGGTGATAACAGCATCCTGGCCACGGCCCGCGCCTGGCCCTATTACCGCACTCGGCAAACCGCCCTCGATCATGACCGGGCGAGTTTAGCAGCGATTAGAGCAGTTTTGTCACATAGAGAACATTTAACGGCCTGTGACCAACCACTAACGGCTGGTGTCGGATGTGTCAAACTGATACGTTTCGTGGAGGCCGGTGATCACGCACATGCGCTCGGGCAACCCCCCCTGCCGGAGCGTTCGTGCCAAAGGCTTTGATCGCCGGCGTTTCTCTGCCCTCAGACCGTCACATGTTGATCTATTCCGCGACATCTCGCAAGTCAGATTCGTCATTTCTGTAAAACACAGCTAGCAATGTTGCGCTAACAGACCGTTAGCGCCGATTTTAGGGATTCGAGCGAGTACGCCAACGTGTGTTTATTCCGGTATCCGCCGAATAGCCAGGACCGGATGGAGTTCGATGGTATTCGGTGCCACGCCGTTCTGACCGTGTTCGAAGTGATAAAACCCCACACCGGTGATTTCAACCAAGTCGGCCGCACTCCGAGGTTCCGAACCAGGACCAGGAGAGCGGCACGCGCAAGCAGTGCCTCGGCTTTCGAGCATCCGGCGGCTGCGATCTCGGCGATCATGGTTTTGTTGCGGTCGCCGCGTTCCGCAATGACGAGATGGAAGTCGTCATCGTGCTCGCACTTGAAGTCGAGTAGCCGGGCCCGCACCAGGTAAGTCGTAAGTTCGGCTGGCGCTGTGCGCTCGTCATTCGGTAGATCGGATGGCGGCGGCAGCGCGCCCAATTGCGTGATGGTCGCCGGCACCGGTTGAAAGTTGACCTTGGCAGCGTCCCCATTGGACAGCGTTTTGACTGGCCAGCGCTCAGCGCCGCAGCGGAGTTGGTCGTAGTGTCATCGGCGGCCTGTCGCGCCTCCTCGACGCCAGTGGTCGTGTTGAGGCCTGGAATGGGCGTATTGGGTGCAGGCCACGTCGGCGGCTCGATGTGCGCGACCGTAGCTGGCGTCGGTGTGCGAGCAGGCCGAAATCGCCCCGGCATGTATAGGGCGAGCGATAGCGCGGCGGTCGCGCTCAGGCCGAGCGCACAGTTGCGCCGGACGATCCGCGCCCGGTAGCCCCGCGTACACCAGCGCTTGCCGGCCCGGGATACGGCCGACATAGGGGGAATTTGGACATGAGCCAATCCATTGTTCTCGTAATATTTGTACTCGTGTTGGTAGCTCTGCTCGTCGGCCTCTACAAGTATTTCGCCCTGAAATCCGAATTGCGGGCACTGCAATCATCTTTTGAGAGCAGACTTCAACTTCAGTTCGAGCAGTGGAGACAAACGAGGGAGGTGCAGATCCACGAGGACGCGGTTGAAAGAAGTAGACTGGTAACAATCGGCGAAGTCACTGAGCATCTGGCACCGTTCTTTCCTCAGTTCCATTACAATCCGAAGGACGCTCGTTTTATTGGATCGCCGCTAGACTTGGTGGTCTTCGATGGGCTGGACGAGGGAGTTCTGCGAAAAATCGTTTTTGTGGAGGTGAAAACAGGGGCAGATAATTTGAATGCTGACGAACGAAGTATCCAAAAGGCTATACAGCAAAAGCTGGTCGAGTTCGCGGTACTTCGTATCCAGCCCTCAGGAGCGCAATGGCAAGTCGGCTGATTGTAGAATGCTCTCACATCTTCATTTTCTCTTCGTAATGCCGGAAGTGACCGGGTTGTTCCAGACCAGCACCTTCATCTTCCGTTAACTATTCCGCGTGATTGGTTTGTGTTCCCTTCGTCGGTCTTGAGATGTGGGACGGTAATTGCGAGACCAAAGAGGGGCATTAAGCCGAGGCGTCACCGACTGTCCGGGCTCGTAGGCAAGGCCGGTCATGAACATTTACCTGCCTTCTTACGCCAGCGATCCAGCGCCTTGAAGCGAAAGGGCGTATCGAAAAGGAAAATAGAGAAACTTCAAGCACCACCGGTGAGACCTGACGATGATCGGTTTGCACATGGTGATCCGCATGCGCTGGGGCCTGGGACCGGCTGTCCTGCGGGCGCTTCTGCGGAGAACAGCCCGACCTTCCAGGTGAGATATAAACTAAACCCTTTGTGATAGTCTCAGGAGATGCACTCAACCACCGACTCCAGAATGGGAGGAATCGAGCTCCTCGACTGCTCCTACTCGATGCTATGTAGTGATGAGCGCTGCACCGAGCGTGCCACCGTGGTCCTGCGCTATATCGACAATCAGTTTCGCCTTCTCAGGCAGCCGGGATATTGCCGCAAGCACGCTCAACGGCTGCTCGACGCTGCTGATCGACTATCCGTCATCGATACGCGGTTAGGACAACGAGGGAAATGATCATGCTGCGGGCTCGAAGGTATCAAAAAACTAAAACCCTCTCGTCGGGAGGTTTCATATTGGTGACGGGAAGCAGGTAGAGGATACTGGGCCAGGTTCAGCACCTTCACCTTCAGCCTTGGACCGCATGCAAGGCTGACCCTAGATTCCTGCTCGACGACCGCGTCCATTTTTCCCGCTAGATGACCTTGCCGGCCCCGTGTTGTGGTGGTTGACGTTCTCGGTGAGTGACCAGAAATGCGTGCCGCGCTGGTGGTGGCTCCGGCTACGCTCGTCCTTAAAGACCTTTTGGCACCGGTGCTGAGCATTCTCGGTCTCGTCGCGAGCACCATCAACGTGAACAGGAGGACCGCACAGTTGGCGAATTAGGCATAGGCGGATGCTCCAGGCCGGCAACTGGACGGCAGGGGAAGCGGGAGAGAGTTCCGCGTGCGGAGATGGCGCTTTCCATGGCCTTGTGATGTGGGAGTCTGCCACCCTGGCTTTGTTCTATCTCTTAACAACAGCTGTGCTAACCGTCGCGAGTTATCGATAGCGGAATCGGCATCGCCGTGAATGGCGCTGCTTCAGCGGCCCCAAGTGCTCAACAAGGTAGCAATGTTACCGGCGTGACCCGCCGGTTTAAAATGAGGCGGGCGATCTCACCAATGACCCATGCTTTCAAAGGTTGAAGGGATATCTATGACAAAGGCCAGGTTGCCGCGGCGTCCGCCAAAATCTGGCTACCCTGGGCGTCCAGGAACAGCACTCACAGTATCAGCCCGAGGCCACCTCAAATCGCATAGCGGGAGTTACAGCAGGACTTTCAGCCGGCCAGACTCAAGGAAGCTGCCAATGTTGCGGCGAACACGGCCGCTAAGGCTGCCATCGCGACATTTACCATTCTGATTGTCGGCTTTATCCTGCCTGTTGTGGTGGAGCGGAAGGCGCCCGGAGTGTCATTCCCGTCCCATGACGGACCGGTGGTTCAAACACGGACTTCCATGGAACCGGAGCCTCGGCTAGGAGGTTGTCCACACAGCCTACGCGAAACGCGGTCCATTGTCCCAACGGAATCTCGGCTCGACAAATTGCGGGTCGCGCTCAAGGAACTTATCGACTTTTTCAAGAGTTTCACGCCAGCGCCGTGCAACTGCTCCCCGATTCATGGAGCATGGCCGTCTGGTGGCATCGGGTTTACAGCGACTTTGAGCTGTGTGCTGTATGGAAGAACCAAAGAGCTTACCGAATTTATTTGGTGACAATAACGACGAGGGCTTCGACGGCGGCCGGGCCGCATGGCCATTCATCGGTGTAATCGTCGCTACCGCGGTCCTCTACTTGGCTAAGGACATACTCTTGCCAATCGCGATGGCGGCAATACTCGCCGTTATCTTCAGCCCCATCGCGAACCGGCTTGATAGGTTTGTCGGAAGCTTTATTAGTGCCGCACTGGTAGTGATCGCGGCTATCACGGCGGTTGTGGCGATCGGCTACTTCCTAACGGTTGAGTTTACTTCTGTAGCTGCCGAGGTAGCCGGCTACTCCGACAATATAGGCACCAAGCTTACGGCGCTCGAAAAGAGCACACCCTCATGGCTGCAACGCGTCGAGCGAGGGGTCGCGAACGTCCAGCAGCAGCTTGAAAAGACCCATCCTAAACCGAAGGAGCGTGCGACCGCTGCCCAAAACCCGCCATCCTCGACACTCACCATTGGTGAGGTTCTGAAACAGACGATTCCGGTCGCCACGGATTTCGGCGAGGGCCTGCTGGTCATCGTACTCTTGTTTTTTCTGCTCTATGGCCGAACAGATTTGCGCGACCGCTTCGTACGTCTTGCGGCGCGCGGGAGGATAACAATTGCGGCGCAGGCCATGGAAACTGCGGGTAACGCGGTTGGTCGCTACTTGCTGCTATTCGCGCTGATCAACCTTGGCTTCGGCATCGCCACGGGCCTGACCGTGTGGCTGCTGGGCCTTCCCAATCCGGAGTTTTGGGGAGTCCTCGCCTTCCTGCTTCGCTTCATTCCCTACATAGGAGCACTGAGTTCAGCCATACTGCCGACCCTCGTCGCTTTTGCAGTATTTCCGGGATGGGGCAAATCGTTCGAGGTGCTCGGTTCTTTTGTTGTCTTCGACCAGATAGCCGCGCAATTTCTCGAACCGTTCCTGATCGGGCATGGCATCGGCGTTTCGCCGGTTGCGTTGCTGATTTCGGCAATGTACTGGGCGTGGCTATGGGGCGTCCCCGGGCTGTTGCTTGCCACCCCACTCACCGCCTGCCTAAAGGTAGCAGGGGATTACATCCCGCCACTGGGTTTTTTGGCTGTTCTGCTGGGTGCTGATGCTGCGGCTGACGACTACCAGGAGTACTATCGGAAGCTTCTCGAGCTGGACCAATCCGGCGCCCGGGCTCTGGCGATCCATTATTGCGATGAGCACGGCCTTGAGTCGACATTCAATGATGTAGTTGTCCCGGCTGTGCAGTTGATGGGGAATGAGAGGGAGCTCGATCATATTAGCCAGGGAGATCAGCAACTCATCCTTGATACGACGCGTGAACTCATCGTTGAGTTAGGCAACAGATTCGACAAACCAAGGACGACATGGAGACTGCGGGCGTTGGGTCTATGCGCGCCGGGTGAGGCTCATAGTTTGGGCTTGCTTATGTTGTTAGAAGTTCTGAGACAGGATGGCGCTGCGGCCACCTTCATGGGTGAAGACAAGTCGCTCGCCGAAGTATGCGATTTTGTCAGGCGCTTTGCGCCCGACCTGGTCTGTTTGTCATGTTCGACCGCTGAATGTGCTCCCGCCGCGGTTGAGCTGGTCCACGCCCTCAAAGCGGATTCTCCTCATTTCATGCTCATCGCCGGCGGCAACATTGCTGTGCAACAACAGTCCCAATTGCTGGCGGCGGGATGTTCACGGGTCTTCCTGAGTAGGGGCGAAGCGCGTCGCGCTGTCAGGCGTTTCGCGGTGCAACGCGCACGAACTCGGCCGTCTGTGGACAATCGACCTCACCTTTCGAAGGTCGCGGCGACTACGAACGCCGATGTTGACACTATCAGACGAAGTGGCAACAACAAGTCTATGGGAGAATAAGTAGCTATTAGAAATCGGCCTCAGCAGGAATAGTAAATGAATGCTCAACGCAAATGTCTAATACGGCATCGAGTGCTGATTCGCTGACAAGGCTGCTAAGCGGATACCCGCAGCATAACGAGAAGCAATACCTCTTGATAAGAGAATTCCAGAGCTGCTCCAGACATAGCGCGGCGTTTGGTTTATCGGCGGCACAAAGAAGAGCCACCATTTCACCGAAAGCAAAAACGAACCGGGTCGCACTTTTCTCGATGGCACGGCGAATTACGTCCTCGATGATCTGGATAAACCGGTCGTCATTCGGCCAATCGTTGAGCATCAGGCGCGAGAGCGTTTCGTTTGCATCAAGCGCAACGTAGCGTCCCTCGGCGCGAAGACCGCGCAGATCGAGACCACGCCTGGTGAGCCGCTCTTCTATGGAGCCGATATGAGAGCTGGTTGCAACCAAAACACTTGAATCGCCCGCGCTAAGGGTTTTTTCCACCAAATGGGTGACGTTTTCAATCAGGAACGCGTCGTCCTTGTAGAATTGCACGAGATGCCCCCTTGTTTCCGGACGAAGGAGCGGCAGCAGATCACGGTTCCTGTTACCGGGACCGGTGACCGCGTTTGAAGCAATCAATTTGAAAATGTCAGACACAGCGTTCAACCTCGCGCAAATAGCTCGCGCATCTGTCAGTGCTCATCTTACGCCTTGCGGCCTGTCCCGTAACCTCGTTCCTGCGGGATCTTTATCGTAAAAGCTGAACCCTTGCCGAGTTCACTTTCGGCCGCGACAGTCCCGCCATGGTCTTCTACGATCGTCTTCGTAATCCAAAGACCCAATCCTAAACCTTTGTTGCCGGATACTGCGCCGCCTTGCTCGAACCGATCAAACACTCGCTCGCAGTCCTGGTGGGAGATCCCGATCCCCTGGTCTTCCACTCTGATCACCGCATGATGGTCTTGGACGAAAGCGCTGATGGTAATCGGCTTTTGCCTGCCGTATTTAATCGCGTTAGAAACCAAATTAGTAAGCGCCTGATCAATCCTGACCCGATCCCAGGAGCCTTCGATCACCATCCTCTCGTCGAGGCAGATTCGGATGGACGAAAACTGGTCAAGGAATCTCGCGCCGACCTCTCTAATGAGGCCGCAGAGGTCGAACCTCTCCTTCAACAACTCAAATTTACCGGCTCGGATTCGGCTTACATCGAACAATCGCTCCACCAAAGCATTAAGCCGGCGCCGCTGAACTCTTAATTTTTCGACTAGAACGCGCACTTTTGGTAAACCTGCGGGGTCCGCCAATGCCTGGTCCAGCAGTTGCCCAGTCAGGAGAATAACATTGAGAGGATTACGCAGTTCATGCGCGGCCACTGCGATAAATTCGTCGCGTGATTTAAGTGCTTCGACCAAATCCGCCTGGGCCTTTTCGCGCGCGATTACCTCTTGTCTTAACGCTTCTACTTGCTCATTGAGCAAACGGTTTACGTGTTGCGCTTCCCGTACAGTCTCTTCGCGAGCCAAGAGCTCTTCGCGTTCTGCCCGTTTCCGATCGGTGATATCGCGTGCCACCTTCGAGGCGCCGATTATGTTGCCGTTGCCATCCCTGATCGGCGACACGGTGAGCGAAATGAGGACCTTCCGCTCATCTTTTGCTTGCCGTACGGTTTCGAAATGGTCGACCTTCTCGCCACGGCGAATTCGGGCGAGAACTTCGGCTTCTTCAGCATGGCGCTCCGGCGGAATAATCAGCGTGATGTGCCGTCCGATAGCCTCAGCCGCCGAATAGCCGAACATCCGCTCGGCAGCTGGGTTCCATGACATGATAGTACCGTCGAGGGTTTTACTGACGATGGCGTCGTCTGAAGAATCTACGACCGCCGATAAGAACGAGATGATGCCCTCCAAACCAGCTTTTGGAGACGTCCCCATCTCTTGTAAGTCTTGGCGCATCGCTTACCTCGCCACCATGTAACGTAGATTGGCCTTACCTGCGCATCTTTGATTCCACACTTCATTGCGCAGTCAATCATACCCACAAGGAGAAATGAAGGATAAAGGAAAGGGTCGTCTGTTTGGGATAGAAATTTCTGAGCGGGTCGCAGCGAGATCTGAGCGCCGCACGCGGGAACAATCATCGCTCAGCGGAAAACTGAACCGAAGCTGAAACACTCAGTCCGGCATCAAGACTCAATGTTAGCCGCGCTGGCCGATATGGTTTCCCGGGCTTGAACCGAGGATTTGCTGCTCGACGACAAACTCTCCCCCCCGGTGGTGCGCCGTCATTCGGTCCCGTCGAAGACAGGCGACTCACTCCCGATGTATCCGCGTGATGGCGGCGTCGGCCAAATCAGCGTCGACTGAATCAGCATCTGTTTAGCGTGTTATCGGCCGAAGACCGCGCTCCTATCGTATGCCGCTACCGGCCCGGTGCAATGCAGACACGATTATTTTTAATTGCACTCACGAATTAAGGAGTCATACTAGAATCATATCTCACAACTCTCAGTAGTTGATCGGTCACGAAAGCGAAGCATTCTAAGGTTTTAAGGTTTTTCTTCACACAAGTGGTATGGGCGAACGTGCCACCATTTATGAGACTAGACACTGGTTACAATTTGCCGCTAAGGAGACACAATCAGCATGGAAAGCTCGGAACCTACAGCCCTAGATCGTGATTCCGGGTTTGCTGAGACGTTGACTACGAACGAGGCGTACGCTTCCGGGGTCTCCTGGGCAGCGGTAATTGTCGGTGCATTTGTCGCCGCGGCATTGTCGCTTATCCTACTGACGTTGGGTACCGGCTTGGATTTGTCCACCGCACCATCGACAGTTCGTCTAGCCGATTTTACAGTTGGTAAAGGCGGCATCATTTGGCTGATTATTATCCAGATCATCGCCTCAGCGATGGGCGGGTATCTGGCCGGCCGCTTGCGCACTAAGTGGACGACTATTCACACCGACGAAGTATATTTTCGCGATACTGCTCATGGTTTTCTGGTTTGGGCCGTGGGGCTTGTTATTACGGTATCTTTTTTAGCCGGTCCTTGTGGACGGTTATCGCTCTGTTAATCGGCGCGTTTTCTGCAAGCTACGCTGCTACCCTTGGCGGCAAGGAGCGCGATCGCGTTCAGCTCGTTCGGGTTCCCCGGGCGGCCGTCTGACGTCACAAACATAAGTAGACGCATTTGGAGGATTACGATGCGCTCAATCTTGTTATTTCTACTCGGCGTCCCAATTCCAATCATCATTCTGATTGCGCTTGTTAGTCATTGTTTATTCACTCGATGTCGAATACACCCCGGCGACCGAATGTCTCCGACTCCGAACGGGTTCGGAAGTCCGATCTGGGATCGCAAATCAAGTGCAGAAATTCCGAATCCATAATGGATTGCTTTACTCCAATGGGTGCGGGTGATGATCGAATTCATCCGAGCACGACAAAGCGCCGACAGCAGGATATCCACCGCCTCGCGCAAGCTTGCGAACTCGGCTTCATTGTCCAGGACGATAGTCTGGAGGGAGGCTTCGCTCACAAGAGGCGCGTACAAAAGCCTTAGCCGAACGGTAGTCCGGTATGATTATTTCCGCGCCAGCTTGGCGTAAGCGATCCGCCTGCTCGCCCGACGCAATTCCAATGAATTTCCACCCGAGCTGTCGGGCTGCGTTCGCGTCCCATACACCGCCGCCACATTGGTGAACCTGGTGAATTTCCGTTGCGTACTTCTCGGCGGCTCGGTGCGCTGCAATCCGGATGATCTCCTCACGCGAAATGGCGTGATCGGAGCTTGCTAGCGGCACAAATGGGGTTCGGCAGATTCGCCCGGCGGAGCTTCAGCTCTGCAGAAACTCGAACCCGCTTGTCGCTAGAGCAAATGCAAAATCAGGAGATTCGGCAAGGACCGATAACACTTTTGCGGAACTTGGAATCTAATAGGTCATTGGATCCTTATCAACCAGTGCGAGCTCAAGCAGAAGTATTCCGTCTCGAAACGCCGCCTGGTGTCCTCGCAGTCGCCCCATTCTCTACTGCCTTCAACATCGGTGGCGTCTCCTTCCACGCAGCTCCTACCGGGTTCTCGTGACCTACGCGGAAGGCTACGCGCCTTTCTCATTCCAGACCAGATCCACAACTTTCGGTAATAATTCGATTAGCGGAGTCGGGCAGCGCTGCCACCCGATGCCTGCCGGCTGACGAACCTGCTCTTAGTAAACTGGCAATGAATTGTGCATCGGCTAATATGTCGAGCACAGATGCATTGCCGTGACTTATTTTTGCGAGGACCCATTGTTGGAATATGCGAATCTACCCGCTAACGATCGCTATTCGCGAAAATCCTTCAAATTCAAAGACTACTATTGAATTTGAGACGTGCTGCATCGCACCTGATTCGCACAATAAGAAGAATTTACGAAGATTGACCATCGATTTGCTCGCATTTGGTGTTGGGCACTAAGCTTGCTGCTAAAGCTAATCAGCGCTGCCATCTCCCCCAAAACGCCAGCGCTTTGTCCCCCAAGCAGGGCCGGGCTGCTCTCCGTAGGTCCCCCAACGTACGGTCACACTCAGCAGCCCGGCCCTTTTTTTCACCTTCTCCAACCAGATAGCTCACTGATAGATCTTAGAGCAGGGCCAACGCGATCGGGCTCGTCACCATGAACCGATTTCTGGAAGGGGTGAGTGAAAATGTCTCCTGTTGCTTTTGATCCGCTGGTTTCATCTGCACCACTGATCGTCTACGTCGACTACAAGAGTCCCTACGCTTATCTCGCCAAGGACCCTACCTATGCGATCGAGGACGAGCTTGGCATTGAGGTCGACTGGAGACCGTTGACGCTCGACATTCCCAGCTATCTCGGCTCCGCCCGCCTCGATGAACAAGGCCGGTTGGTGGAGAGCCAGCGCAGCGAGAGGCAGTGGAGCGTGGTGAGATACAGCTATCGCGACGTAAGGCGCTATGGGTCGCGGCGGGGCCTTGTCGTGCGGGGAACCACTAAAATTTGGAATTCGTCACTTGCCGCGATCGGTATGTTATGGGCCAAAGAGCAGGGCCCAACGGTACTGCGAAAGTATTCAGGATTGGTGTATGAACGTTTTTGGAGGCGCGACCTGGACATCGAAGACGTCGCGGTCGTCCAGGGAGTGCTCCGGGAAATTGGGGCGAAAACGGCCGGGTTCCAACCCTACGCGGCCAGCCAAGGTCGCGCACTCCACGATGACATGCAACGGGCCGTGTTCGGCACAGGAATTTTTGGGGTGCCGACCTACATCGTCGGCGGTGAGATCTTCTTTGGGCGGGAACACCTGCCGAGGATTCGTTGGATGCTAAACGGGCGCGCCGGCGCCGCGCCAGACATCGCCTATGAACCCCAGACCGGCCAAAACACAACGACCAGCCTAAGGGCTGAAGGCCCGCTTTCGGTTGCCATCGATTTCAAGAGCGCCAACGCCTACCTGGCGATCGGGCCTACCTGCGCTTTAGCTGAAGAACTCGGGGTCGGCGTTGACTGGCAGCCCTTCCTGGTTTCGCCGTCGAAGAGCCATCGTCACGGCTCCGGATCGAATGATGACCGCGGCGCGCGTCATCGCCGTTTCCGTGCTGATTACATCGATCATGACGTGATGCGCTACGCGGCCGACCGCGGTCTCGTGATACGCGGCCTTCACCGGCAGACCGATTCAAGCCTTGCAGCGATGGGACTTTTGTGGATACGGCGCGAGCGGGCGCCGCTCGCGCAGGTGTACGTCCAGCGAGTGTTCGAGCGCTACTGGCGAGAGGAACTTAACATTGAAGACGAGAGCGCGATTTGCGCTTTGCTCGTTGAGATCGACGCGCCGGTCGCGGGATTCGCTGCTTTCGCGCGCGAGAAAGGCCGCGCCGAGCTCGAACGCGCGCGATCGGAACTCATCAACGCAGGCATCTTTGAGGTGCCGACATATCTGCTGAATGGGGAAGTGTACGTTGGCCGGCAGCATCTGCCGCTGATTCACACACTTTTATCGGGAAGTCCTGGGCCTGCATGAAACAAGTGCTTCATTCCGCCCCAAACTATTGACGCTAGGTTGTTAGCGCAACTCCACCGAATTGGGGGCGAGCATTTGTTCCAGCTCAGCGACGAAGCCCTCGGTCGGCGCCACTCGATAGCTATCACCGAACAGGAAAATCGCCTCGCGGCCGTCTTCAAAATCCAGGTGCAGATATATCAGCGATTGTCCATTGTGGCGCCGTAGCAGCTCCTTGATTTGCGCCAGTTCGCCGTTTGCGATGCGGTCGCGCGGCGCACGAATGCGGACTTCGCGCACCGCCTCGGTCAACGCCGCGCCCAAGGCGCGAAGTTCGTCGAGGATAATCTGGGCCCGTTCGTCGTCGACGTCGAGCTTGCCTTTGGCCACCACCGGGTTGTCCCCCGCGATCGTGTTCTCATATTTCTGATAAGTTTCGGGCCACGCGATACATTCAACCGTCCCCTCGCGGTCCTCGAGCTGGAAGGTCGCGTAGCGCTTGCCTGCCTTGTTGTTTTTAAGTTTGACCGCATGGATTACGCCAGCCAGCCGAACCTGGCTGCCGTCCGGCGCGGAGGGAAGATCCGCAGTCGTCAATTTGCCAATCCGGGGCAACTCGCGTTCGTACTTGTCGAGCGGATGCGCGGTGATGAAGAAGCCCAGAGCCTCCTTTTCGAAACTGAGCAATTCATTCTGCGACCATTCGCTGACGGGTCCGCGTGTAATCAAGGCCGGCGGCATGATCTTCTGACTGAAAAGACTGATCTGGTTCCTGACCGCATCGCTTTCCTGGCGTTGCGCCAGCTTTAGCCCATCGTCTACTTGCGCCATCAGGGCCGCCCGCGGAATTTTGGTCAGATCGAGTGCGCCGCATTTGATCAACGCTTCGAGCACCCGGCGATTGAGCAGTTGTGTGCCGACACGTGTACAGAAGTCAGCCAGGTTCTTGAAGTCGCCACCTTTTTCACGCACTGCGATGATCTCTTCAGCGGACTTGGTGCCGACCCCACGAATCGCACCGAGACCAAAGCGAATCGCGCCATCGGTCACGGTAAACTTCACGCGGCTGCGATTCACGTCGGGTGGTAGCACGCGAATGCGCATTTCACGCAGTGCTGCGAAGTTCTTGTAGGTCTTGTCGGTGTCGTCCATGTCGAGCGACATCAAGGCTGCCATGAATTCGTGCGGAAAATGCGCTTTCAGGTAAGCGGTGGTGTACGAGGTAAGCGCATAGGCAGCCGCATGTGAGCGGTTGAAGCCGTAGGAAGCGAAGGTGGCGATTTTCTCGAAGATAGATTCGGCCAGGAGCTTCTCCACGCCGTTTTTCACCGCGCCCGCGATGAAACGCTCGCGCTCCTTCTGCATCACCGCAATCTGCTTTTTGCCCATCGCGGCGCGCAGGATATCCGCTTCTTCGAGCGTGTAGCCGGATAACGCCTGCGCCGCTCGCATCACCTGCTCTTGGTAAATGATAACGCCGTAGGTGTCGCGGAGCGCCGGCTCCAGCAGCGGGTGATCATATTCAACCGGCTCCTTCCCGTGCTTGCGGTGAATAAATGGCTCAACCATGCCAGCGTCGAGAGTGCCCGGCCGGAACAGGGAAATGGCCGCGATCACGTCCTCGAAACACGAGGGTTTGAGTTCGGTCAGAAACCGGCGCATCCCGGAACCTTCCATTTGGAAGACCCCGACCGTATCGCCCCGCGCGAGCAGCCGGTAACTTTCCGGATCGTCGAGATTGAGCCGGTTCAGATCGGGCGGCGTCTTACCACCCATTGCGGCCAAATCGAGCGTATCTTTTATCAGAGTGAGGTTTTTGAGCGCGAGAAAATCGAATTTTACGAGGCCAATCTCCTCGACTCCCTTCATTGAGTACTGAGTAATCCAGGCGGCGCCAACACTCTGCTCCTTATCAACGTACAGGGGCACCATATCGTTCAGCGGCGCGTCCGAAATCACGACACCCGCCGCATGGCGCGAGGCATGCCGCAGCAGACCTTCCAGCTTGAATGCATATTCGAACAGTTCCGGATGCTGCTCGCGCTCAGCCTTGAGCCGCGGTTCCATGTCCAACGCATCTTTGAGAGGAAAATCGCGTCCCTGCTTGGGTGCGGGGTAGAGCTTGACGATGCGATCGGTTTCCGCGAATGACAATCCCAAGACGCGGCCGACATCGCGAATAGCCTGTTTTCCTTTGAGCGTGCCAAAGGTGATTATCTGCGCTACCCGCTCGTCGCCGTATTTGCGGCGCACGTAGTCGAGTACTTCGTCGCGGCGCTCGAAGCAGAAATCGACATCTATATCAGGCATCGAGCGCCGGCCCGGATTGAGCCATCGCTCGAACAGGAGCTTATGCTCGATCGGGTCAACCTCGGTAATTCGGAGGGCATAAGAAACCAGGCTGCCAACCACCGACCCACGTCCTGGTCCCACCGGAATCCCAAGGCTGCGTGCGTGATTGATAAAATCGGCCACAATCAACATGTAGCCGGAAAAGCCCATTTCGCGGATAACCGGGAGTTCGCGCTCCAGCCGCTCGAAATAGGATGCTTCATCGAAGCTGCCGCGCCGCGCATGCAATTCTTTCAGCCGATCGACCAGACCGGCGCGTACCTGCTGCTCCAACAATTGGTCAAGGTCCGGCCCCGAAGGTCGGGGAGCCACTGAAGGGCCATGCGAATCAAGAGAGGCGCCGCTCTCATTGCTTGCTTCTCGCTCGCTCGCTCCTCCCTGCTGGAAGACCGGGAAATGGAACTTGCCGAATTCAAACTCAAAATCAATCCGGTCGGCAATTGCAACGGTATTGCGAATCTCTTCGGAATCGGCGCCAAAGGCGGATGCCATCTCCTCAGGCGTCTTGACGTAGAACTGGTCACTGTCAAACCGCCAACGGCTTTCATCCGCGAGAGTCTTGCCAGTCTGAATACAGAGCAGGACCTCGTGGGCCTTGGCGTCCTCGCGATGGAGATAGTGGCAATCGTTAGTCGCTACCAGAGGTACACCGACGGTGCGGGCGAGTTCGCGCAGACCCTCGTTCAATGGTCCGTGCAGCTCATTGTCTTGTAATTCAAGATAGAAGCGGCCGGGGAAGGTTCGCGCATACCATTCGGCGGCTTCTCGCGCCTTATCGAGCCGGCCGCTGCGTAGAGCCCGTGCCACCTCGCCGCTTAAACATCCTGAGAGCACAATCAGCCCGGCCGACAGGTCGCCTAGAATTTCCTTGTCGATCCGTGGCTTGTAGTAGAGACCCTCCTTATACGCAGCGGTCAGTAACCGGCAGAGATTCTGATAGCCGACGCGCGATTGTGCCAGCAAAATCAAATGATAGTTGCCGGCCGCTTCGACATCGTCGCTACGCGCCGTTTGAGTGCGGTCATGACGGCTGCCCGGCGCCAGATACGCCTCGCAGCCGATAATCGGCTTAATCCCCTGCTGCGTCGCCTTGGTGAAGAATTCGATAGCGCCGAACATGTTGCCGTGGTCGGTCATCGCAATCGCCGGCATCCCGGACTTTTTTACATGTTCGAGTAGGGGGCCGATCTTGTTCGCCCCATCAAGCAGGCTGAACTGGGTATGAACATGCAGATGAACAAAACTCATAAACTGGCGCCACCTCCCGCAGCCGGAAGCAATCAATCACCGCATTCGCGCGAAGTTATTTTAGCGTAGATTAGGCGACCGCGTATGCGATCTGCCACTGGCTCGGCACAAGGCAAGGCTGTGGAAAGGGTGGTTTTTCAACAGCTGGGGAGCACGCCCTCGTCTTCAAGCAGTGCCCATGAAATTAGTACGGCGTCAAAGAAGAGCGGCTCGCGATCGTGTGAGCCCGTCGTATTCAGCATGTGAGCCGATCCAAAACCAAAGAAAAACCAAAGAATTATCGCACCTTCGACCCGACCTGGTGCCCGGTACCCTAGACCGACTCGGACAGAATGGACTGCTTTCGCGGGGTCGACCTGTTTGAAGCGGAGGCTCGGATGATTTGGGTCTCGAGAAAAGAGCCTAAAAGCTCTTCGCGCTCGCACCTGAACGTCACGCGGCAACAACGCGAATTCGCGATCGGAACCGGGCTGTGACGTGAGGGGTCAGAGTTTGTCAGGATCGAGCACTTGGGTTTGCCCTGAGCGGTATTCTCCAAGCGCCTCGTCGGCCAACTCACCGAGCCTATCTCGCGAAGCGGCGAAACTCCGTTGCCACTTTCGTTCATCGGATGCTTCGGCCGTAAGCAATTTCGCCAAAGCCTGCTGATCCACTTGCGGAACCATCCTGGCTTGCAGGAGCACTTCCCCCAAGGGCCCAGAGAAAGTGTCGGAAGGTAGGAAGCCTCGCATAAGTTGAAGTTCCTCTTCCAGCGCTTCAGCACTTCGAGCGGACAAGAGCGTTCTCAGCCTCTGCTCATCAGCTGCCACTTGCGCCGCGAAGAACCACACGCCTTGGTTCACCTTCAGTGGCGACACGTCGGCCTCAAGGGCTAACTTAATCATCCGACAGGCCTTCACCATCGTATCTGGGTCGTCCAGATCATACTGGCTGGCCAACGTCTGCACTCCTTCTAACTGCAGCTCTCTATCGAGGTCGTTCAAAGAGTCGGAAACCAAACCGACCCACACGTCTACGGGCTGGCAATAAAGATAGTGGTCCGTAATCGTCCACGAATGGGGATTCGCCGGATCTGCATCAGTAAAGACAATCAGGTCGCGTAGAACAACGCCCTTATCTTGTGTCTGGCTCCCCTGACTTTGAGCTTCACAAAGGCGCTCGAAAGCTCTCCGTTTTCCACCTGTTCGACGCACGCCGGAACGTTAATGGCAGCGAGCTGCTGGTCCCACATTGGATTTCGCGGAATGTTGGCCTTCCCCTGATAAAAGTTACTAAACAGCTCCCGGAAAGAGGCCGTGGCGCCGTCTCGCGAGTGCTTAGTGACAACCTTGATCCAGGCAGGCACATACCCCTTCGCGGCGCCCGCTCTCGCTCCCATGTATGTCAGGTAGCACTTGAGGCCTAGTCGTTATCATTCTTGAGCCTCTGACGGTCGAACATCGCAAGAGTACCCGGTACTGACGGGTACTCGCGCTCACCTAAGTGTGCGAACCACTGAATGATCTCAACAACCTCGGCTCTCATGACATCGCTGGACCCTCGTCCGGCTACGCGACACAGCGCGACCGTCTCCTATGATTTCTTTGCCCCCGGTTGCATGCCGGCGGTCTGCCCGCCAGCACCTTCGGCTGCTGGTGGCTGCGCTGGGGCAGCGCCGGCCGCGCCCTCGGCGGGTGCGGCCTCTTCCGGTGCTGCCTCGGCCGCGGCTGCGGGCACTTCCGCGACGGTCGGCGGCAGAACAGTTACGACCGGATAATCAGTGTCGAAAATCGGACGCACATTCCCTGTAAACCTGAGCGCCGAAACGTGCAGCACGTCGTGGATTCCCAACGGCGAAACGTCAACCTCGACTGACTCTGGTATTTCGAGCGGGAGGCATTCGACCAGCACTTCGCGCTCGAGCGGCTGGAGAATCCCGCCGTCGATCGCTCCAGCGGGGCGGCCGGCAAATTTGAGGGGCACCTTGACGCGAAGCGCCTTGCCGAGGTCGACCTCCAGGAAATCGACGTGCAAAATGTCGCCCTTAACCGGCGTGCGCTGCACTTGCTTGAGAATCACGTGTTTCCCATCGAGATCCGAGGAAGCCGATTTGAGCCGGATTAGACGTTGGCGCGCGGCCGCGTTCACTCTGGCATTCAGTTCCTGGGCGGCGACGGCCACCGGCGTGGCAGCGCTTAGATTGCCATAGAGGACTCCGGGGACGCGCCCTTCGCGGCGCAGCCGGTTAACCAGCCCTTTGGGCCGCACCTCTCTTTTTTCACATGTGAGATCGACGGTTTCCATTAGCTCCTCGAACTCTGCTTGAAAGGCTCTTGAATCTGATCTGGCTGTTTTCCTGTTCAGTTGAACAGCGAGCTGACTGATTCCTCATTGTGAATGCGGCGGATAGCTTCCGCTATCAGCCCGCCTACCGACAATACTTTCAAATTGGACAGTTCCGCCTGCGCCTTGGCGCGCAGCGGAATCGTATTGGTCGTAACGACTTCTTTGATCGATGAGACGTTCAACCGCTCGCATGCCGGGTCCGACAGGATCGGGTGAGTCGCGCAGGCCATCACCTCGCGCGCGCCGGCGTCGAGAATTACCTTTGCTGCTTCTGTGATGGTGCCGGCCGTGTCGATCATGTCGTCAACGAGCAGCGCGAATGAATCGCGCACGTCGCCGACCAGTCTCATTTCGGTCACTTCGCTCGCTCGCTGCCGGCGTTTATCAATGATCGCAAGGTCGGCATTGAGCCGCCGTGCAAAGGCGCGCGCCCGTTCGACCCCGCCAGCGTCCGGCGAAACCACCGCCAGCCGATGACTATCGACGCGTTTGCGCAAATACTGCACCAACACTGGCATCGCGTAAAGATTGTCGACCGGAATATTGAAGAAACCCTGGATTTGGCCGGCATGAAGGTCGACGGTGAGCACGCGCGAGGCCCCCGACGTAGTTATCAGATCGGCCACCAGCTTGGCGCTGATCGGCACCCGCGGCGCCACCTTGCGGTCCTGGCGGGCGTAGCCGAAATAAGGGATCACGGCGGTGATGCGCCCGGCAGAGGCGCGACGCAGCGCGTCCATCAGCAGCAGTAACTCCATCAGATTTTCGTTGGGCGGGGTGCAGGTGGATTGAATCACGAAACAGTCACCGCCGCGTACGTTTTCGCGCACTTCCACCATCACCTCGCCGTCAGGAAAGCGGGCGACTTCAACCTGCCCAAGCTTGACACCGAGATGCTCGGCGATCTCCCGCGCCAGCGCCGGATTCGAGTTGCCGGTAAAAATCTCGAGTTCGTCCTTGACCCGTTCAGACATGTTCGAGTCCTCCGCTCCGGCGCGAATACCTTCCGCCACAATGATCTTTGTGAGCTTCCCGCATTCCTGATAGTGCGCCGACCTTACTAGGGTTAAGATGGCTGGGCGGGAAGGATTCGAACCTTCGAATGCCAGGTCCAAAGCCTGGTGCCTTGCCAGCTTGGCGACCGCCCAGCAAGGAAATACGCTTTTTTGCCGTCAATCCAGCCAACAACCCGACCTATTTACCAGCCGACCGGCTCGAAACCCCCTGAACGTTAGATAGCTCGCTATGCGAGCTATCTACCATGCGCATCCGCATGCTAGCACGATCCTCGACAGCCTGATGACCCGGACGGCAAAGCACCGGAAGATAAAGCCGAACTCTCGATGACGATAATTACAAAGAATGTTATAGGCGGCATAAATGGGTGTCAACGACACAGACAACACTGCTGAGCGTGAGAGCAAGCCCACTACAGCACCGTGGCGCTGAACGTCCGCACCTCGGGTGCGCTGCCGCCAAGCTTACGGCTGGCGCATAACGCCTCGTCACTCGAATTGAAAATACCGAAGACGCCACCTCCACTGCCGGTCATCGCCGCGGCGCGAGCACCGAATGCTTCGAGCAATCTTTTGACTTGTCCAATTTCCGGCCATTTCGCAATTGCGACCTGCTCAAGATCGTTGACGAGATGTTCACGCCCGATGCGCCCTTGAATAATTGCAAGAATATCGTCATCCGGCGCCGGTCCACTCCAATGCTCGGGCCGCAACTCGCGGAACACCAGAGCAGTCGGGACTTCGACTGGCGGCACTGCGATTAGCACAAATGGCTTTTCGATTGGGCCCAGCGCTTCGCTCCGTTCTCCGATCCCGCGCACGCGCGCCGGCGTGGGATTGAGGAAAAACGGCACGTCGGCGCCGAGCCTTATCGCGACCGTCACCAGCGGCGCCGATTGGTTAATTCCGCAGAGCGCTGCCATCATGTGAAGCACCGCGCCGGCATCGCTCGAACCGCCGCCCAAACCAGCAGCGGGCGGGATTTCCTTGTGCAGCTTAATCCGCACTTCAGCGCGAATGCTGAATTCGGTCAGGAATTCGCGCGCTGCCCTGAACGCCAGGTTGCGCTCATCAGCTGGAACGGCTCCTGAATCACTGCAAAGCTGGACAGAAGCAGACGCGGCGGGCCGCATCTCGATATCGACCCGATCGTAGATCGAAATCGGCAGAAAAACCGAGTCGAGTTCGTGATAGCCGTCAGGGCGCCGGCCTGTCACTCGCAGGAAAAGATTAATTTTGGCCGGTGCGGACTTCCTAAGCAGCTTGACCATAGATCGCCTAAGAACGATGCCGAACAATCATTCCGCCGGCCTATCCTTTTCCAGGCGTACTCGCACCCGCTCCTCTGGACTCTGGGAGAAGCGATCGGCGATGCGTGCAGTGGCCTGCTGGGCGTCATTCCTAATCAGGCCGACAAAACCGAGGAATGTCATCAGAAGGCCGGCCAATACCAACACGTAGCCGGTCAGGAAGGTCGCGTGATAGAAATCCATACGCGCGGCCGCATACGACACTCGACGCTGCTCCGACGTGAGCGGCGCAAGCACCGCCACTGCGCCGGCGTCGAGTTCATCAAAACTGCGATATGCCTGGTCGGGCGTTGCACTACCCGCGCTACTGATTAGTTCGCTGTAATGCTCAGTGTTGAGACGGCCGACGAGCCAATTGCCAATGCCGAGCAAAATCAGCGCCACACCGAGCATTACGCGCCAATTGCGGTACATATCCGGCATCTTCATCTCTTTCACCAACCCCGCATGTGCCGTCGCTCTGTTGTCGCGGCTCTGTTGGGCACGACACGACGGCACATCGCTCGCGAAGGCCAGCGCCAACCTCGACGGCCCTTTTGACGGAGGTTCGTTTGCCTCTGGTTCCGCAGGGCATGGCTTAGCCGATGCGCCGCGGTAGCTTTTGGTTCCTTTGGTTCCGTCCAGTTAATCCTGTGCGGGATCCCCAGGCGAAATCAACTGTTGAGTGCGGGAAGCGGCTGGCCGCTCACGCGTAATGCGCACGGCCTTGGGGTTCCAAACCGCGGGCCAGATCGGCGGCGATGCGCTCGGCTTCGCCTTGCATCAATGCGCCGATCGAAAGCCGCACTGCGGGTGGACTCTTAGTGCGATAGCGCTCGCCCGCGCTCACCCCCCAACCAGCGGCGAGCATCGACTGCACTACTGCGAATTCTTCGGGCACCGGAACCCATACATTGAAGCCGGAACGGCCGTACCCCGCTATTCCATAGACGGCTAGAGCGTCGAGCAGCGCGCGGCGCCGCTGCGCATAAGTCTCCGCAGCTTTGTTGACCAGGCGCTGAGTATTCGGATCGGCCCATAGCGCGACCGCCAGCTCCTGGAGGAGATGACTCACCCATCCCGGCCCGAGCCGCTGGCGCCCTTCTAGCCGGGAGATCGACATCTCATCCCCGGTCACCAACGCGAGCCGCAAATCTGGTCCAAGCGACTTCGAAAGCGAACGCACGATCGCCCATCGTGGCCGGACTGATTCGCACACCGTCAGGGCCGGCGCGCCGGCGACGGGTCCGGCGTGATCGTCCTCGATCAACATAACATGAGGATGCGGCTTGAGAATGCGGCGGAGTTCGTGCACACGCTCGCGGTCCAGCGCAGCGCCGGTCGGGTTCTGCGCTCGCGGCGTGATAATCGCGGCCTCGACGCTGCCCTTCAGAATGCGGCTGAATTCGTCGGGTAGAGGCCCCGAATTATCAATCCTAAAGGGCTCAGCGCGCAGCCCGAGCGCGGCGACCAAATCCAGCACCGGTGGATATCCGGGGTCCTCGACTGCCACGCGATCACCAACCCGCAGGTTGGCCTGTAGGAGACGCTCGATCGCGTCGAGTGCGCCCGAGGTAACGGCGATCGGCCCGGCCCCGATCCCGTCGGCGTCAAACATTTGCGCCGCAAGCTTCAAGAGATCAGAGCGATTGTAGGGCTCGCCATAACCATGCCGCGAAAATGCACGCGGCAGGCTACGTGGGAGCGGCGGCAACAGAGCCGGATCAGGGCCACCGGCGGCAAGATTGCGCACGTTGGACGCTACCGGTGGCGCGGAACGTGTGACCAGTGGAGGCACCGGAGTGACCACGGTCCCGCGCCGGCCTGAGCCGCGGATGATGCCGCGCAGCTTCAAAATGCGGTACGCAGCCGCAACCGTCGCGGGGCTGACGCTCAGCTGCCCGGCAAGCCCGCGAACCGTCGGCATCTGCTGACCGGGAGTCAGCACTCCGGCCGCTAATCCGTGCTCGGTACTTGCTGCGATCGCGTTTGCGTTCGAACCCCGGATCAGATATTGTTGCATTACAAAACAGCGATTGTACCAGAACAAATATACAAACTTCAACGGAGTTAATCGATGTCCTCGAACATAGTGGAACAGAGGTCAGCCTCTCATCCGCCAAGTGAACGGACAACCGTCAAGCGAATGCCCCTTCGCGCGGCGTATGACCCCTTCGTCATCAACGCCATCCTTGATGAAGGCCTGCTCTGTCATCTCGGTTTTACCGTTGATTCCCAACCCTACGTGCTGCCAACGATCTACGCGCGCGACGGCGAAAGGGTGCTGATTCACGGCTCGGCGGCGAGCCGGATGCTGCGCAGCCTCCGCCGCGGTATTCCCGCGTGTGCGACCGTGACACAGATTGACGGCTTGGTGCTGGCGCGTTCGGCCTACCATCATTCGATGAACTACCGCTCGGTGGTGATTCTGGGCACTGCCACCGAGATTTGCGACCTGGCGGTCAAACTCGCCGCAATGCGCACGATGGTTAATCACATAGTGCCTGGCCGCTGGGATGAGGTGCGACCGCCGTCCGAAGCGGAAATTCGCGCCACCATGGTGTTATCGTTGCCGCTCAATGAAGCGTCAGCAAAGATTCGAACCGGGCCGCCGCTTGACGATCAAGAAGATTATGCGCTCACGACCTGGGCCGGCGTGCTGCCCTTCAGTCTCGATGCGCATGCTCCATTACCCGATCCGCAGTTACCCGCCGGCATTCAGACACCATCATACCTGCGCTTTTATCGGCGCGGCCCGCTTCCTAATTCAATGCCTTCGAAGTAACCGCCGATTGTCACGCGCGGCCGGCCGCCTGCGTCGCGCTGCGGACGCATTCGCGGAACAGCTCACAGTAGTTCATTTTGACCCCTAGTCCCTTCATGATGCCGTCCAGACCGATGAGAGCGCGTAGCAGGAAGATGCTGTGGCGCGGCGATTTATATAATTTGTGCTCAAAGGCCAACTCGCCGACCGTAGCGGCTTTGGCCACCGCATCGTATTCGTCGGGATGGTACGCGCGGTCGGTGATCACCGGCTCGAAGAGGATGTAAATAATCCGCACCATCGGCGCCGGATCCTGCTCGCGGTCGATATAACCCAGCTTAAGTAGCGCCGCCGCGAGCGACCGATCATCATGCGCGGTCACCGCCTCGGCTAATTGCAGGCTCGCACGCCGGACGGACTCGGAGAAATGTCGCACCGAACCGAAGTCCAGCACGCCCAGCTTGGGATGCCAGGTGACGAGATAGTTGCCCGGCTGCGGATCAGTGTGCAGGACGCCGTATTCGAGAATCTGCCGCCAAACCAGTTCGTAATACTTGCGCGCGACCCAGGTTCGAAGCTCCACGTCGGCTGCCTCACCGAAGATGTCCGCGAGCCGATACCCGTCGATATAGGTCATCGTCAGAACGCGGCGGGTGCTCAGGTGCTTGATCACCCGCGGGATCAGGATATTGTCATCGCCGTCCAACAGCCGGCGGAATTCGTCAATATTGCGCGCCTCATTCACGTAGTCGAGTTCCTCGCGCAAGCGTTCCTGCAACTCAGCGTAGATGGTGTTAGTGTCGATCTTCTGCCGCATCAGATCGCGCGCGATCGCCTGGAACGTGCGCAGCAACAGCTTGAGATTCCCCAGGTCCTGCTCGACAGTGACGTCGACACCCGGATACTGCACCTTAACCGCGACTTCCTCACCACTTTTGAGTCTCGCGCGATGGACCTGGCCAAGCGAAGCCGCCGCAAATGCTTCCGTGTCGAAGCTGGCGAAAAGCTGCTCAGGGGATTTCGACAGCTCGCGCCGGATTTGCTGGGAGATTAACCGATAATCCATTGGCGGCACGCTTGCCTGGGTGGTACGCAGGATGTCGATCGCCTCGCCCGGCAGCAGATCCTCGCGCATCGACAGCATCTGCACTAGCTTCATAAAAGCGCCGCGCAGGTGCTTGGAACCTTCCACCACCCGCCGCGCATTCTTGAGATGGATATCGAACAACTCCTGCTCATAACGAGCGGTATTAAGAAAGGGGCGCCGCAAGGAAGTCCACAGATAGCTAGAGCCGACCTGGGAGGCGAGACTCCCCATCTTCACTGCGCGCCGTGCGCGCCCGCTTGTCAGCGTTTTGCGTTCCATCGGCAGACCCGAATTTTCTCTGCACAAGCGGCAGAAGACAGGCCGAGTGCTCGGAATAAGATTCTCAACTCTTTTTATTTCACTCCCCTTCCCGATCTCTTCTGCCGAGGCTCACGAGATTTTTTCACCAGCATATTTCGATGCGCACCTTGTGGACTCGTTGCCCCGCTTCGGCAGAAGCGGCCTCCGCTCGTATCATATGCTGCCGCTTGGCTATCGCGGCTCGGTTTTGCATGTTCCGCTTTAGCGCTGTCAGGGTTTGTTCCGCTGCTACCCACACGATTAATAAGGGTCGCGGCCAGCGCAGCGCCAAACCCGTTATCGATATTCACCACGGTCAAGCCGCCTGAACAGCTATTGAGCATTCCGAGCAGCGGCGCAATACCGCCGAACGCGGCGCCATAACCGACACTAGTCGGCACTCCGATCACCGGTTTGCCAACCAGGCCAGCTACCACCGACGGCAGCGCTCCCTCCATTCCGGCAACGACGATAATCACGCTGGCGGCCTCCAGCATCTTGAGTTGTGAAGTGAGCCGATGGAGGCCGGCCACTCCCACGTCGTAAAGCCGTTCGACCCGGTTGCCGAAAAATTCTGCGCTGACGGCGGCCTCCTCCGCCACTGGGATATCTGAGGTGCCGGCAGTAGTGATTATTATGGCCCCATGTCCACGTGGAACCGGCTTCTCGCGCAGAAGCAGGCCGACTCGCGCATCCGGCCGATAGTCGAACTCACGCAGCCCGCGCTTTACCGCCCTGGCCTTGGCGGGATCGAGCCGGGTCACCATCAGGTTAATCCCGGCGGCAGCCATCCGCTGACCGATTTTTACAATTTGCTGGGCGCTTTTCCCAGCGCCGAAAACAACCTCGGGAATGTCGCGGCGTAAACTTCGATGATTATCAATACGTGCGAAGCCAAGGTCCTCAAACGGCAGATAACGCAGACGTTGCAGCGCCTGGGCGGTCGAGAGACGGCCGGCGGCGACCTGCTCCAGGAGCTGGCGGATCTTGGCTTGCGTCATCGGCGACGCCGCGGCTCGAGTTTAAGCGGACGGTCAAGATGAAGCACAACTTCACGCACCGCGCGCGCATCGCTGCGAGCAACTGTCAGCATGTTGTCACCGGCTCTGAGCTGCTCGCCGGGCTTGGGAATGTGACCGAGCCGCTCCACCATCAGACCACCGATGGTGGTATACTCGTCCGCTTCAGGTAGCCCCAGTCCGAAGCGATCGTTAAGATCTGCGACGGTGGCATGACCGGAGACCATCAGCGTGCGCGGGCCGGCAATTCGCGCCAGTTCTTCGCGCACGTCGTACTCGTCTTCGATCTCTCCTACGACCTCTTCGAGCAGGTCTTCGATCGTGATAATTCCCGAGGAGCCGCCGTATTCGTCTACCACTACGGCCAGAGTTTCATGAGTGCGCTGCAGCGCAAAGAGGATTTCGTCGAGCGGCGTCGATTCAGGAAAGTAGCTCACCGAGCGCATCACCTCGCGCACCCCCCGCGCGAGGTCGGGCGCCTCCAGCAGGTCGAAGGCGTGCACCACGCCAACGATATCGAAGATGCGCTCGTGAAAGACCGGAATCCGTGTGAAGCCCTCACGCCGCACCACTTCGATCGCCCCCGCAATAGTAGTTTCCTCCGGCACCGCTTCAACCTTTACCAGCGGCACCATCGCCTTGCGCGCCTCGGCGCGGGTGAAGCGGAAGATGCGGCTAATCATCTGTTGTTCTTCAGGCATAATCGCGTCTGTCGGCTGCAGATGAACGGGAGCATTCAGCGGCTCGCGCCGGACCAGCAAGGCCAGATCCTCACGGCTTAGGAACACGGTCTCAGCTTCCGGCGGGACGCCGGCGAGGCGCCGCAGTTGCCGGCTTAGCGCAGTCTCTGCAGCCAGCAACGGCGCCAGGATCGTCGCAATCATGCTCAGCGGACGGGCCGCGATTCGCGCGAAGCGCAGTGGCGCTCGCAGCACTGCCATTTTCGGAATCGACTCCCCCAGCAGCAGTGACACCGGCGCGAGGATGAAGGGCGCGAGGTAGGAGGTGCGAGGGCTTAGACCGTGCAGAAAACTGGTCAACGCAGCCGCTGCGATAACGGTGGCAAAATTGTTTCCCGTCAACAGCATCGCGACCACGCGGTCGCGGCGCTGAAGCAACCGTCCCAGCACTATCGCCCGGCGATCACCGCGTTCGCGCTCGGCATGGATTTTTAGATCATCGGCGGCAACCAAGGCGACCTCGCTGGCAGCGAAGAACGCCTGGCAAATTACGCATGCGAGCAGGGCGGCGAGCAGCACTATGATACTCATAATTTAAACCGCCTCGCTGGCCTCGGCCTGGCGCTTGAGCCGTACTAGCTCGATACTGGCGCCGTGCACCTGCTCCACTGCCGCATCGAGGTTGCCCAATCTGAAATGCTCACCGCGGCGGGGAACGCGTTTGAGGCGGCTGAGCACATAACTGCCCAGGGTTTCGGCGCGGCCTGCCGGCAGCGCGATGCCATCACCAACCGCCTCGCGCAGCCGCTCGATCGCGATCGAACCGGAAGCGAGCCATTCTCCGGGGCCCACCGGCATCAATTCGGGCCCTTCATAATCGAATTCATCGCTAATTTCACCAAAGAGTTCCTCGAGCAGATCTTCGAGGGTGATCAGGCCGACAACCCGCTCGTATTCGTCCACCACTATCGCGAGCTGAAAGCGTCCACGCCGCATTTCGTCGAACAGTTCGCCGAGTGCTTTGCCTGGCGGCACGAAATACGCCGGACGCACAAGCCGCTCCAACCGCGGTGGAAGTGGCTCCAACCGCCGCGTCACGAGATCCTTAACCCCCAAGATGCCGATGACGTTGTCGGGGCGTTCGCGATAAATCGGCACGCGCGAGAAATGGCCGCGGATGACCTCGCTGATCAATTGCTCCGGCGGCGTATTGACGTCGAGCCAAAAGATTTTCTCACGTGGCGTCATAATTTCGACCACTCGCCGATTGCCAAAATCGAACACCTTGTGAATCAGCTCACGTTCCTGGGGTTCAACTTCACCCAGCACTTCACCGGCACGCAGCAGCGCTTTGAATTCTTCTTCTGAAACCGGCGCCGGACGGGGCGGCTCTGCCGCCGGAGTCAGCCATTTCACTATCGGATGCAGCAATGCGCTCAGCGCCGCTAGCGGCCGTGCGGTGATCCGCGCGATTGCGCCGGGGAATCCAAGGGCGAAGGTTTTCGGCGTGATATCAGCGAAAATCAATACCAGCGGGAGCATCAGCGGAACCGATAACCACGCGCCGATAGGACCGAGCCACGTCAACAGGAACGTGGTGGCGAGGCATTCAGCGAAGACGTTGAATGCTTCATTGAGGCCGATGATGACAAGCAATGACTCCAATGGCCGCGCCATCATCCGTTCCAGCGCATCGCGTACGGGCGCGGCGAGCTTCTGGCGCGTAGACTCCATCCGAACTAAGGCGAACAACGCCGATTCGGACGCCGCAAACATCGCGCTGACCAACAGCAGCAGCGCTACAACGATTGGAAGAAAAGCCATTCTATCGGCGCAGCGATGCTTGTTTGCGCTCCGTCAAGTGGCGCGCAACTGATCCCAACCGCGGTTTCGCATTACCGCCGGTTTGCCGGTTCCGCTCACCAGCAGCGCTCGCTTCTCGCGTGTGATCTCACCGATACAACCGACTTTCACCCCGAGCCTGCGGCTCAATTCAGCCTCGGAAATTCGCGGGCGCAGACAAAAAAGTAGCTCGTAGTCGTCGCCACCGCTGAGCGCCAGGTCGCGATTGTCCCCGTAAACCTGGCGATAAGCCGCAGAAAGCGGCAGCGCAGTACTCTCCACCTTGGCGCCGACGCCGCTTCGTTCGAGCACGTGGCCGAGATCCTGCCAAAGCCCATCGCTAATATCGATCGCGGCCGGCGGTGGTTTGATCCGCGCTAACTTGCGGCCCGGGGCGATTTGGGCGGTGGGCTGCAGAAATCGTTTTACCAGATGGTCCCGTGCCGAACCTGCGGCTGTGATCTTATTCTGAAGAATGCGGAGTCCCAAAGCTGCATCACCCACCGTCCCGGTGACATAGATTTTGTCACCTGGCCGAGCGGAATCACGCCGCATCGGTTGCGTTTCGACTTTGCCAAGCAAGGCGATAGTGATGGTAAGCTCGTTCGCCCGCGTGATATTGCCACCAGCCACCGAAACCCCAGCAGCAACCGCGGCTTTTCCAAGACCTCGGTAAAGTTCATCGAAGAATCTTGGATCCAGCCCTGGCCGGATTGCCAGATTGATGACGCAAATGGTGGGGATGCCGCCCATCGCCGCTATGTCGCTCAAGTTTACGGCAAGAGCCTTTGCCCCGAGCATCGCGGGAGTGCCCCATTCGAGCTTAAAATGCACCCCCTCGACCATGGAGTCGATTGTGATAAGCAGTGGCTCGGGCGAAGAGGCAACTATTGCGCAGTCATCGCCAGGACCAAGAACGACGCGCCGCGATTGCGGCAGGTGCGCGCAGATACGCGCGATCAATTCGAATTCTCCAGGCGGCTCCTTCACTATAGCTGACCAGAGCGCGCGTGCGACGATGTCGGGAACGCCTTGAAGCTGCTCCAGACGAAAATACTGACCTCAAGATGGAAATCGCTGCCCATTATCGGCAAGGCTAAAACACCCCGGCGGTGGGAGCAAGGCGGTGCAATCGCCTTTGAACCCAACGAAAGGCCGCGGTAGGCTCGCGCTGCTGCCTGAAACGGCAATTGGCACCACCGTGATGGGCGAAGCTTTTGGTGCTTGAAAAACCCAGCCTTATGACTCGGCGGAAGATTGCTTACCGCCTTTTGATCAAACACGACCGAATTCATACCAGCATGTACACCGATCCCCAATATCTTGCAGACGAATTCGACAGGATCTTCAATCGCGAATGGTCTACGTCGGTCACGTCGGGCAGATACCGCACTCCGGCGACTTCCGGCTAAAGAAAATCGGCCACCGGCGAGTTATTGTGGTTCTTGATGAAAATGGTCAGGTGCGGCTTCTGTTCAACCGCTGCTGCCATCGTGGCTCAACCGTTTGTCAACCCGGGCGTTGGTCAACTCGAGGCGGGCAACACCAAGACCTTTCGAGGTGCTTATCACGGCTGGGCTTATCGCAACACCGTGAACTGGCGGGCGTTCCGTACCAGGAGTCGGCGGGACAGCTTCGTCGGCCGTATGTTGCACGGGCTGCGACAGGAAGGCAATAGCTCTAAAATTCTGCTCAAGAAGGTACTTTTGATAAACAACGACGGGTATATCGACAACCTGGCCTTTGTCGTCTGAACCGCACCGGTATGACGGAGGCTTCTCGCGGAGGCGGCTCTCAAGGCCGTGCCCACTCAGCTCAGTGTTCGATGCCATTCACGAGAGATGACAAGCCAGCGCTCAGCGGCTTTATTTTTTCAAATGCGGGAATGTTGGCTGGCGTTTTTCCTTCAGTGCGGAAACCCCCTCTGCCAGATCGCCGCTGAAGAATCCCAGCATCTCCATCGCTAGTGAGGCGTCGAACGCCGGGCCGAACATTTTCAGCCAATTGTTCAGGGCGCGTTTGGTGAATCTCGCCGCCTGTTGCGGACCGCGGGCGAGCTTGCGCGCGACTTCAAAGGCTTTGTCCATAAGCTGATCATTTGGCACACACAGCGCGACTAGGCCGATTCGTTCCGCCTCTTTACCATCGATGAAATCTGCCGTCAGCAAGTAGTACTTGGCCTTGGCCATGCCACACAGCAACGGCCAGATAATCACTGCGTGGTCACCAGCCGCGACCCCCAATCTGAGATGGCCGTCGGTTATCCGCATGTTTTCAGCGGCAATCGGAATGTCGGCCATAAAAGCGACTGCCAGGCCCGCGCCAACCGCAACGCCGTTAATGGCCGAAATGATCGGCTTGCGGCAATCAACCATGTTGTAAACGATATCGCCGGCCTCCTTAAATGCCTGCATGATGTTGTCGTGATTGGCTTTCATCCGATCGATCATGTCAAGGTCGCCGCCGGCTGAGAACGCCCGCCCCTTGCCGGTGATGATGACGACATTGGTCTCATCGTCGTCGTCAACCTCGCGCCAAACTCTACTTAATTCCCAATGCAAGCGGTTGTTGGTCGCATTGAGAACTTCAGGCCGGTTGATCGTAATGAGCAGGATCCCGTCTGAATGCCGCTCGAAGAGCAGGTACTGATACTCGTCATATTTCATGTCCGTTTACCTCGGAATTTAGCCTGAGCGGAACCCACCTTATCCGTACCGCTTATCCTTACCGCAGATAGCGGGAAGGGAAAACGCCATCCGCACAGCTTCCGCATAGTTGGCGGGCAGCAGGCAGATCATACAACCGAATCGCTTACCCGCGGTGGAAGGAGTGAAAGCTCCGTTAGCTTGGTTGGAACGAGATCGGAGGAGCGTTATGGGAAAATACGGCCAGCCCGTAGTTGTTGCAACTACGGGCTGGCGTCTATGGCCTTTTTTAGCTGGCTATTGTTCAGCCGGCACCAGTTCCACTCGGCGGTTTTCTGCGCGTCCAACGGAGGTGCGGTTGGTTGCCACAAAGTGGGTCTTGCCAAACCCCTGAGGAATCAGCTGGCTGGCCGGAATGCCCTTGTCCTCCAGGTAGGCAGTCACCGCTTCGGCGCGCCGTTGCGACAATTTCAGGTTGTAGGTGCGTCTGCCGATAGCGTCGCAGTAGCCATTGACGTACACCTTCACGTTGGGATTGGCCTTGAGCGTTTCCGCTGCTTCGTCGAGCACGGGTCTGTCGACCGGCCGAATCACCGCCCTATCGAAGTCAAAGTGGACGCCACGCAGAATGATCTTCTGCGGCGGTGGTGGTGGTGGAGGTGGTGGTGGAGGTGGAGGTGGAGGAGGCGGCGGTGGTGGCGGTGGTGGTGGCGATGGGCACAAGAAGTAGCCGGCTATCGCGCCCAGCAAGGCACCGCCGCCCACACCCGCGCCTACGCCTGTCGCAATTTTT
>Ga0073928_10002099_pt1 | contig 35698 bp, 36 predicted proteins | sample PaiPotPPA55metaG_FD_76969 | JGI IMG/M metagenome (GOLD analysis project Ga0073928, IMG submission 76969) | Iron sulfur acid spring bacterial and archeal communities from Banff, Canada, to study Microbial Dark Matter (Phase II) - Paint Pots PPA... ... | reverse complement strand
CAGGAGGCAGGGAAAAAGAATTCTTTGTTTAGGACTCATATGACCCTCAGTTTGCTCCGTGGGAGGCTATGCTGCAGGAAACAGGATGTCAATGCACACTGTCAAAAAAGACAGCTGGAACCGCACTCTGTCGGCTGTTGACCTTCCCAAAGCATTCGAGCGTTCCAATGCCCATTTATGGCCTCGATTGTCGGGCTCTGGCCCTGTTTGTTTTGACAGTGCCGATTGACGTGTAGCCCGGACTACCGTTACGAGGAAGGGGAGGTCTTACCGATGCGAATCGCCATTTTGTGCCTAGCGTCCGTCTTGTTTTCTTCCGCACCTCGAGCACAAGCACCTGCGGGGGTTCCTGTTTTTGAAATTACGCCAGGGGAAAGCAAGATTAAGTTCGACGTGGAGGCGTCAGTGGCGATTGAGGGTACTTTCGAGAAGTGGGACGCCACCCTGATATTTGCGTCTACTGATCTGGCGACAGGCGTTTTGGACATCAAGATTCAGGCGGCCAGCGTGGATACCGGAAGCGGCATGAAGGACGGCAAGCTGAAAGGCAAAGACTTCTTCGCCGTCAAGGAGAATCCGGAGATCACGTTCAAGTCAACGAAGATAGTCCAGACCGGTCCCAACACCTTTGAAGTGGACGGCGACTTCACGATACGGGGCGTTACGAAGGCCGAGAAGCTAGCGCTGACGGTTTCCGGCCGGGGGCAAGCCGCAGGCACGATCGTAGGGACAATGGCCTTCGACCGTAAGCAATATGGAATGAACAGCGGAATTCCCTTCATCAAGATCGCCGATCGCGTCGAGGTGAGTGTCAACCTCAAGGTGAAGCGAGTCAGTGGTCCTCTAGTGGACCTTAAGCAATAGAGCGTACAAGGCCTATACTCCCGATGGACGGGGTCACCGAAACGCGGGTCGCCTGCGACCAATTCTCGGAGGGCTGCGTCATAAAGCAATTTCAGGCCGAATTGCTTCGCACCTCCTCAACCGTCATCCCTGATGCGGTCAAAGCTGGCACACTGAAGGTGGAAGCTGGAGTTTATGATCTCGCGAGCGGCAAAGTCACTCTGAGCTGAACATCTTGGTTCTGATGGGCGCTTTAGGACAGGTCCGGCATATCATTTTGTCCCGACGACCTTGTCTTTCTTCAATTGCTTGACGAGCGTCTTCGCATACGCCTTCGCCAATTTCCCGAAGTCCTTGGAATAGACGGTCTCGGTTTCGCCACTCCAGAGGAGTTTTTCGTCCTTGGTGCTATAGAGGTTAAACTCGGCGTTGACGATCGTGTTTTCTTTGAGATAGGAGCTTGTCGCATGGACTTGGCCCCAGGCCATATTCCAGTAGGGCCAGAAATGGTAATAGGGCGCAGGAGGCACGAAGTAGGGGCCGGAGACGCTGGTGACCATCTCCTCAGTCTCCTTACGCACGGTCATTGGCCGGATGACCAGGACGCTATCGAAATCCCCTTCCTTGATACGCTCTTTGAGTTCACCTTCCATCAGTTCGTTGCGAGGTGGTAGGACCATGTGGCTCTTGGTGCCTTGCACTCCGGACTCGGCGAGCAGTCTCTCCATTTCGTCTTCAAATTCCTGGCGTATGAGGTAATTTTCCAGGACCGCGATGACCAGGACCTTCTCAATCTTTGGCATGGGTTCGCCGGTGACCACCCAACGGCGAACAATCTTCGTCCCGGCAGAGAGAGGAATCGCAGCCAGAACAAAGAAAGCCATTAGAACAAGCAGGCGCGTTCTGACTGCGGAAGTGCGCGAGAAGAAGGGAAGAGGCGGTTTGGCGCGAGGCAAGTTGATTGGCACGGTCGCTAGGCTCCTTGGAACCACTACTCTGTATAGTGAGTCAGCAGAGCGCCCAGCACGATCAATAGCGTCGGCCAAGCCTTCCTGAAGAATTGCTGCCACTTCACGGGCGTTTCGGCTAGTCCATTCGCTATGGCGACTCCGAAGCCCGTGGCGGCGAACCAGCGACGTTGCATCTGAATACGTTCCATCGACTCCTTGGCGTGGGGCGCCTGCATGTCGCCGCCATGAACGTGAAACAGCAACAGGGTCGCGCCCGCACCTCCTACGACCGGGAAACCCATTCTCTAGAAAACGCAGGCACCGCGGTTAGGGTCAGGGTACGAGAATCCGCGATTTGATAGCGAACTGAATCAGGTCGGCGTTTGTCTTCAGGTTGAGCTCTTCCATGATGCGGTATTTGTGAAATGCCACTGTGCGCGGGGTCACGTTCAGGACACTAGCGACTTCCTTCATGGATTTTCCCTCGGCCAACAGTTGGACGACCTCCCGCTGACGGGCGGTCAGGGTTTTGGCGCGCGCTTTCGGTCCAGGGTTGGGATTGTGGATAAATGCCTTCTGCATTCCCTTCGCTATCTGTGGCGTGACGTACGTTTTTCCCTTGAGTGCCAATTGAATAGCGCGAATCAATTCCGAAGCGGCGGAAGTCTTCAATAGATAGCCGGACGCCCCGCAGCGCAGGGCTTCCACTGCCAGGTCGTGGTCCTCGTTCATGGTCAAGAAGATGAGCTTCATTGTGGGCAGCAGTTCCTTCAATCGCAACCCAGCTTCCAGACCGTTCATAAGCGGCATACTAATGTCCGCGACGATCACATCGGGTTTGAGCTCTGTCGCGGTCTCCAGCAAGGCGCGCCCATCCGCTACTGCGGCGACAATTTCGCAATGAGGTTCCAACAGCTTGCGAAATGCTTCGACAAGGATGGTGTGATCGTCGGCGAGCATGACTCGCGGTAGTGCCATGGATGCTCCCACTTGCCGGGAATCCTAGAAAAAGCAGGATGCTGCGTATACTGTCAGTTCTGACAGGGCGAATTCCTGGAGAGATGCGTTTCAGCCGCGGCCGTCATTCGATTGTCGAGTGCTAAATCAGACGTAGAAATCCGCAGTCCTCAAGCGCGCCTTCCTAGGAATTTGACGGAGGCACTTTCGAGGAGACCCGTGCGCGCTTTTTGCCCTGAAAACCTTCCGACTCCTTAACTTCGCAAATCCCAAAGGCAGGTTCCTCGTAGGTCGTGGGCACGTAGTCGTCGGGAATCGCAATGCGATTGCCGTCACGCAGGCTAGTGTAGTGTGGCGAATTGATTTCGATTCTGGCTTCATTGAATTTGTCCTGAACGCTTTGGTGCAGGTCCGAATAGATGTGCTGCATGTTTTCCGGGTGTGTGGTGAAGGCATTCAGTTCGTAGGAGACGTAAAAGTCGTCCAGATTCGATTGCAGAACAAAGGGACGGGGAGTCTCCAAAACGTCCTCGGTCGAGAGGGCCGCAGCGATAAGCAGCTCGTGCACTTTCTTCCAGGGCGCACTATATCCAATGGAAACTGTCGTGTAGAAGATCACGCCGTTTTTGCGGGCTTCCGCGCTGAAATTCATCACCATTCCGCCGAGAACGGTTCCGTTCGGAATGGTGACAATCTCGTGTTTTTGTGTGCGGATGCGTGTCACCAATAGGTTCCTCTCCACCACCTCCCCAATCGTGTCCCCAATTTTCACGAAATCTCCCACGCTGAAGGAGCGCATGTATGTCAGGATCGTGCCGGCAACGCCGTGAGAAACGGCCGACGTTGAACCGAGGGAGAGCAGAACGCCCAGGAACACGCTGATTCCGCGAAAGGCAGGACTGTTCGAGCCCGGAAGATAAGGAAACATGACCACGGCAGTGGCCGCGATGATCAAGAGGCGCACGAGCTTCGCGGTGGGGGTTCCCCAGTCCGGGTAGAATCCGTGCAAAGTGAGTTTGCCTTCTTGAATCTCTGCGAAGATGAATTTGTTCAATCGGATCAAGTAGCGGGCTGCCATAACGATTACAGCGACGACAACAAGGTTCGGGAGATAATTCCAGATCGCGCTCGCAAGTCCCGACGATTCCGAGATCGTCCACCGGCTCATTTGCATCGACACGTAGCGGGTGGATGGGAAAGAGCGCAGGACAAAGGTGGCGTAGAGTTCCAGCAGTGCCAGAACCGCGACCATGACAATAATCACGCCGGTTCCCAGCAGGGGCAGCACAAGATAGCGCGCGAGCCGTGAGCGGAAAGACTTTGGAGAATAGCCATCCTCGGTCCCGGGAATCCACGTTTCCAGCCGACGTCGGATGGCTCGGCGGATGCGGAAAAGCGCCAGCAAGATAAGCACGAAGGCTGCGGTGGCAATCAGGCTGGAGACTATCCCTCGCAGCAAGGCCCTCCAGGTATGTTCCTGGCGGTATGTTGTTACCGTGCGGCGAATGATCTCCGCATATTCGGCACCAATTTGAGCGCGCGGCCGCCCTGCGGCTTTCGCGTCGCTCTCCGTAATCCCCATGAGCGCGTCGCTGCCGACAGTGATTTCCGTCCAGGCGCCGTGGTCTTCTGCACGAATAGATTCGACCGCTACCGCGTTTCTTCTCGCTATACCGAGAATCCTCTTCTCAATGTTCGCTGCACGTTCCTCTGGAGATATCCCGGCAACTGAGGAATATATGAGGAGGATCGGCCGGCCATCAATCTCTACCGGCGCACCGGCGGTCTGTGGCGGAGCAACTTCCGGGGCCATTTGCGGGAGGTCGTCACCGGTCTTTTGGCTCGGCTGCTGAGCGAACGCAATGCTGCTGATGGCCCACGTCATCACGCAGGTCAAAACAACTCTGGTAATGATCAGCCTCCAATCGTAACGGAAAATGTCCCCTCATCGAGAAGCGAGGCCGCGGTCAGCTTGCTTTGAGTGCGTGCGATTGCCACCTGACAAAAGTGACAGTTCCCTCCGCCACCGATGAACCCCCAGGATTGCACCCGAGAAAAAAACGAAATCCCGCGTCTTGGTGGGATCTTGCGCAAACAGGCGGGCTTTGCGGTACGTGGCCAAGAGGGCGAGAGCGTCCTCAAGTCGTTGGGGAGGAACCGAACATGAACAACTGGAATATAAGGTGGAAGCTGGGTCTCGCCATCCTCTTCGCTATATCAATCACCGCCGTGCAGTTCGGACTGAAAATGTATTCGGTAGAAGAGAGCATTCTCGTGCTGCTCTTCGTTGCCGCGGCAGTAGTCACAGCCCTGCTTCTTCTCATTGCCTTTGTTCTGTTACAGGAAGGCGTACGCCGCGGTTTTCTATGGGTGAAAGCCAGGGTTGTGCCGATGGTTGCCTTCAGCGATCGCCACGAAGCGATAGGCCATCCGCCTCTACGCCGCTGAAAATACACCAACTTGGCATCCCGCAATGCCGGGCGGCGCCGAACCATGCTGTTAGATCATCCAGCCGGGTTTTTCGGGTGTCACTCAGAAGAAGAGAATCCGTGAAAGCTATCAAACAAAACTCGCAGACGGAGCAAATACTGCTCGAGAGGACGCGCGGCGGCAGTCGGGAAGCATTCGGCGAACTCGTGCGAATGCATTTGGCCCAGATCTACCACGTATCGCTTAAGATTTTGAAGAATCACGCAGACGCAGAGGACAATCTTCAAGACGTTTTCTGTAAAGTGTGTACGAACATCCATCGGTTTGAGGGTCGTTCGCGTTTTTCTACCTGGCTGATTCGCGTCACGATCAACGAAGCCTTGATGAGGATTCGCAGACGACGCTGTGAGCGTTTGACGCTTGAGGCGGATTTGCCGAAACCCGAAGGCGAAGAGATCGCAGCACTGGACATCGAGGACAGTGGACCGGATCAAGAGCAACAATACATAGCGAAGGAGCTCGCGGCGAAGGCACTGCGTGGACTGCATCCGTCGGTCGTCGACATCTTCATCCGGCACACTGCTCAAGGATGGACGCAGCGCGAGTTGGCACGCCAAACCGGGGTCAGCACCTCAGCGCTCAAGTCGCGTATTTTTACGGCGCGAGCTCATATGCAACGCCAACTCCGCGGCTCTATTGAGCGGAAGCGCAAAAAACAACATGACTCACCTGCTTTGGTCAGTCGCGGAAGAGGAATACCCAGAGCATCCCTCGAAGACCTGAAGGAGAAGGAGAATTCGTGAAGAAACCGGGGTCCCTCGGTCTGGCGCTCCTGCTGGCTTTCTTATGCGTAGTGCGGACATCTAGCGCTCAGAGCGTCAAGACGGACTACGCCAAGGGATATGACTTTGCTGTGCTAAAGCGTTTTGCGTGGAAAAAGAATCATCTAATTACGATGCGACACCCGGAGGATAACCAGGACCTGGATCGAAAGATCATGCGCACCGTGACGCAAGAGCTTGCCACTAAGGGAATCGTGGAGGATTCAGCCAATCCCGAATTTTACCTTTTCTATCACGCTGGGCCAGGTGACGAGGGCCTGCAGGCCGGCTCCTCGGCGCCCGCAGGCCTCGACAGCATCCAGCCGCCCGACATGAGTCCCCCTGGCAGCAACATGTGGAATGTTGGCGCGGGTACGAATGCTGGGTTTGCACCGAGCGTTTGGTATTCCGTTCAGGGCAAGTTTGTCTTTTACGCCTTAGACTCCAGCTCCAAAATCGTGATTTGGGAGGGCACCGCGACCAAGAAGTGGAATGATCCGCAGAAGGCACGCAAGAACGAGGACAAAGAGATCAAGCAGATTGTGATGAAGTCTTTCAAGGATTTCCCGCCGAAAGGCAGAAAGTAGGGAAGAGTGCGGCAAGCAAACGCCCGAGCTTCTGCGTGGCTCCAGCAAACAACCTAGGAACCGGGCGCAGGCTCTCTCTTGAGTAGCTTTAGTTGGCTGGCAGGAATGAGAAGCTCGGCGAAGCCGCAGTCCAAACAGATCAGGACGTCTTGGCAAACGTAGACGGGGGGGGACCTTTATTGCATCTAGGCCGGGGAGACTAGCAGTCAGCTCTCCTTCGAGGTTCTGTAAGTTGCCTGATTTACATGCCTTGCACTGCATTTCCACCCCGAACCGGCCTTGCTGGTCACACTCGGCGGGCTGCGTTAACTCAAAAGCGTCTAGTCCTAATAGGACCGGATTCTAACACATCGTCGTGTTGGCCCAAGGTTTGGTGCTTTTCTCGATCCCGCCCGCAGAGGAAAGTGGCCCTTGCAGCTCGCGATCATCATGTTTCCACTGCTGGCAGTCTTGACAGTATGCAGAGGCTCGTCCTGGCCATAACTTGAAGTCGGCGCCTAGTGTGGCCGTACGGAGTCAACTCGTATATTTCTGGGGACGGATAGTGCGCTGCATTTTCAGTATGTCTCTTTTTGCGGGCGCGGACCCGTCGGGCGGACGAATTGAGCAAGGCAAGAGTACTTCTGGCGGACGACCACCCACGCTTCCCGGACATGGCAGAACATCTCCTGGAACCGGAGTTTGAAGTTGTGGGCAAGGTCGTCAATGGCCGGGATTTGTTTGAGGAGGCCATGAGATTGCAGCCCGACATCATCGTCACGGATATCTCCATGCCGGTGCTGAACGGCATAGAGGCTGCCGACCAATTGAAAGAATCAGGCTGCAATTCGCGCATCGTCTTCTTGACCGTACATACCGACTCCGACTTTGTGCGCAGATGTCTCTCCACAGGTGCTTTTGGCTACGTTGTGAAGTCCCGAATTGCCAGTGAGCTCGTCACCGCTGTTCGAGAGGCGCTGGCTGGACATATCTTTGTTTCTCAGAACCTGCCACATCACTATCTCACATAAGGCTCTTTCCCCAACGAATCAGCTCTTTCCGACCTGAGAGGAAATTGTTGGCTTCGCGAGTTGCTCCCAAACGCTAGAAAGGGCTGGAAGGCGGGACGAGCCTACCTGTCAAAACTTACAGTGTCGCAAACATGATTCTCCCATTACCTTGCTGACCCGAAGATCATTCTCGCAGCCAGGGATTTACTCTTGTGCACGTCATGGGATGGCAGATCACGATTGGCGGCGCGTCGCAACTCATGCATGGCCTTCGCCGAAATCACTCGTCAGATGATCACGGCCGCTGTGCGGCGGCTTGACCGCAGCTTGGCAGCCTGAGGCAGTCCATCTTTAGGTTTACCGGGTCCTACTAGTAGAAGTGACAGTTTTACGCGGCAGCCTGGCAATCTTATTTTGTCGGGCGCACGACCTGAGGAGAGAAAATGAAGAAATACAGCGCAGTACTCGCGGTGGTCGGGGCCCTTTTTGTGCTGGCGGTCGGTGCACGAATCGGGTATTCGCAGGCGAAGCCTGCTTCGGGCACGGTACAGGTTCACATGGTCATCACCGACCAGGCGGTGAACGACGATAGCGAAGTGCCGGTCCTGACTGCCGAGAGCGTACAGGTGAAACAGGGCAAGGACGTCCTGAAAGTTGATCAGGTGATCCCGGCGCGGGACGACAACGGCGCGCTCCAACTATTCATCCTCATCGATGACACATGCGACACCGGAATCGGTAACAACCTCAACGACCTTCGCGAGTTCATCAACGCCCAGCCCCCGACGGCCATGGTTGGTGTCGCCTATATGTCGAACGCAACCGTCCAGGTCGCTCAGAATCTTACGGTTGACCACGCCGCCGCATCCAAGGCCGTACGACTCCCCCGCGGGAATCTGTCCTCCATGGACAGTCCTTACTTGTCGCTCATCAGCTTGGTCAAGAGCTGGCCTCAATCAAAAGTAAGAAGAGAGGTTCTGGTCGTGACCGACGGAATCGACCGGCTGCGTGGTGCAAGCACGGCCAGCGGGTTTGCGTCGCCAGGTGGTATGGGTATGGGGCGCATGCCCGGACCTGCCGCAACGATGCCCACAACGATGCCCAGCATCAGCACGGACGCAGACACCGCGAGCACCGCGAGCCAGCGTTACGGCGTTATTGTCCACTCCGTTTACTCGCCAGGCGTCGGGCGGCTCGGCCGGAACGCTTGGGAAGCACAGCTTGGCCAATCCGGGATCGCCAAAATCGCGGATGAGACGGGCGGGGAGTACTTCGCGCTGGGGACACAGAATCCAGTCAGCTTCAAACCGTACCTAGATCGTCTGCAGAAGATGTTCAACAACCAATACTTCTTGGTGTTTCAGGCCGTACCGAAAAAGAAAGACGGACTTCAGCGAGTCAAACTCTCCACAACAGCGGCGAACGTCGACATCGCAGCGGCGGATAACGTCTGGGTTCCGGGGTCTGGAGGCTAGTCCAGCGCCAGGTTTTGCACCACAAGTGGATGATCTTTGGTCCAGGCGACTAGATCGGTGGGAATGGGGGTATGGCTTCCGTGACATCTTCCAGGGGTGATTCTTTTTACGAGTTCAAGCGTTACGGGCGTCGGCTTCGCCTCGGCGTTCGCGCAGAATGGTTTTTCGCTGCCGTCCTGTTGGCGTTGTGCTTTGCCACGACCGGGTTGCCCAATTCTGAGAAGCAAGAATTTGTGAGCTTTTCGAAGCCCGAAACGCTCTCCTTCGACGAGTTGGTGCAACTCGAGCAGACCGAAAAGCCGGAAGGACAGCTTGCCACACGCTTGGACACGCTTCTCCACACCCCGTTTCTCAGCAACGAAGCATATCTAAGTGGTGCAAAGCCAAACCGTCCCTCTTCGGAATCCCTCGGGCCATTTATCCGCGCAATTTGCTGGAACATCGAGCGTGGAATTCAGTTTGACGCGATCAGAACTGCACTCGCAGAACCAGAGAAGTTCGACGAGATAATCGGTCAAAGGAAGGACCCCAAGGCCAAACCACTGACTCCAGAGCAATTGAGAGTGGTAAAGAAGCAGCTCGAACTGCTCAAGCCGGCCGACCTCCTGATCCTGAATGAAGTCGATTACGGAGTTACCCGGTCGGACTATCGAGATGTAGCCCGCGAACTCGCGCAGGCCCTCAAGATGAACTATGTGTACGGGGTCGAGTTCCTGGAAATCGATCCACTGAACCTGGGCCTCGAAAAAGTGGAGATGGAGGATAAGGCCGCGCAGGAGGACATTCAGAAGTCCTTCGACGCCGATAAGACACGTTACCTGGGAATGCATGGCACCGCGGTGCTGAGCCGCTACCCCATCATCAAGGCAAGCATCCACTCGTTCACGGTCTGTCATGACTGGTATGCCGACGAGAAGAAGGCGATATCTAAGCTGGAATCCGGGAGGCGAGCGGGGGCCAACCTTGTCTTCACGGAAAGGATCACTCGTGAGGTTCGCAGGGGCGGCCGGATGGTATTGATCGCGGAGCTTGCCGTGCCGGAATCGCCGACCGGCGCGGTCACGGTGGTTGCGCCGCACTTGGAAAATAAGTGCAAACCGGAATGTCGAAGAAAGCAGGGGGCCGAGCTGCTCGAGTGGATCAAAAGCGACGCCAATCCCGTAATTGTTGGCGGCGACATGAATACGACCGCTGCAGACAATGCGCCAATGTCGGTCTCCAAGGTCATGAAGGACCGCGTAAAGGACTACGACAAGTGGGCGGTAAGCGCGATCAAGTGGTCCACCGGGGCTCCAACCATATTGTTAATGCCCGTGAATATGATGCGGAACAAGAATGACCCTACGGGATTTGATGTCCCCTTGATCTCGCGCAAGAAAGAGGCCAAGTTTTTCGGCGATCTCGCCGCCTTTCACTTCGACGATGGCCACACATTCGATTTTCGTGGCGAGGATGCCCGTAGCGTCGAAGGACGCGGCGGAACTCTCAGCGATTCGAATCAGCGCGCGACGAAGGGTTTCCGATACACCTACGCCCTGGCGCGCACCTACGGCGGCTTAGTGGGCGAGTATAAGCTCGACTGGTTCTTCGTCAAGGGCTACGCCACGGATTCTCAAAAGCCGGGAGGCAGCTACAAGTTTGCCCCGCACTTCGGCGCTACTCTCCAGGAAGTTAACAACGCGCCCGACGAATCCTTGTCCGACCACTTTCCGATCACCGTGGACCTTCCCCTTACGGATCCGCCGTCGCAAGCCGGAAGCCCTTAGGCCGCTGGTTATGCCAGCTTCGGAACTCGCTACCGTAGGCGCAAACTTCAAGTCGAGATTTCTCGACGGACTCGCTCCAGGTGACCTCAAGATCGTTCTGGCGGAGGCCGGCCAGCGGAACTTTCTCGCCAATTCCATCGTCGTAAACCAGGGCCATCCTGCTGATCATCTGTTCCTGCTAACCAAGGGTCGCGCTCGATTCTTTTTCAATACACAGGAGGGCAAAAAGGTAATTCTTTTTTGGCTTATTCCCGGAGAGGTATTCGGCGGCTCGGCGCTTCTGTCCACTCCCTCCCGCTATCTCGTCAGTACAGAAACACTGAAAGATAGCAACATGCTGGTGTGGGACCGGGCCGCGCTCCGTAGTCTCGTTACACGCTGCCCAAGGCTATTGGAAAACGCATTGCTCACTGCGTCGGACTACTTGGGCTGGTATCTTGCCACTCACGTCGCTCTAATTAGCCACAATGCCCGTCAAAGGCTCGCGCACGTTCTCATTTGTCTGGCCGAAACCATTGGCAAGAAAGTCTCGGATGGTTTCGAGTTCGATGCCACGAACGAGGAGCTGGCAAGCGCCGCCAATGTCACTCCTTTCACTGCCAGCCGTTTGTTAAGCGAGTGGCAGAGTAATTCTGCTGTGACAAAGCGTCGCGGTAAGATTTTGCTTCGCTCCCCCGAGCGTCTTTTTCTACATACGGTCTGACCAAGACACAGCTCCCATTCTTCTTCAATCGCGCTTCTTCTGTTGTCAGCAATTGCTATTACGCAAGTTCAAAATTGCTCTGGCGCAACGACGCAGGCGTTCGACGGCTGCGATACTGATTTCGTCGTCATTGAAACGATTTTGGCGGGAGCTTCAGCTATGAAGATTGAGGAGGTAGTCGATTTGCAAGCGTCGTTCGTGCGCATCCTTGTTGTGGATGACTTTACGCCGTGGCAGCTTTTCGTCCAAACATTTCTAGGCCAGGATCCAAACCTGGGCATCATCGGATTCGCGTCCGACGGATTGGAAGCCGTGCAGAAGGCAGGCGAATTAGAGCCCGACCTGATTTTGATGGACATTCGCCTTCCCGGGTTGAGTGGCATTGAGGCCGCGCTTCAAATTCAAAAGCTTGCCCCTCAATCGGCAATACTCTTTCTAAGTCAGGATTCTGATCCGGATGTGGTCCACGCTGCGCTTAGCGCCGGGGGACGCGGTTATATTCTTAAGTCGAAGGCTGCACGAGATCTCGTGGCTGGCGTGGAGGCAGTTCTTGGTGGCAAATGCTTTGTGAGCTCCGGCTTAGTCGACGGCGACGACTGGACCTGATTCGGTAGATATGGGCGCGCGGTCATGACCACGGATGTCAGCCCCTCTGATGACGGCGAAAACTAGCTTCTTGATGAATACAAACGCACCCGAAGTGTATCATTTGCAAGAACTTATAAAACTCAGAATTGCCATTGCGCCCGTGGTATAGTCACCACGCCGACCCGGAAAAATCTTTCCCTGCCATTCGCTATCAATGCTGAGGGCACAATGAAATTACCGCGAGTGATCCTGGCCGATGACCATACTCTCGTAGCCGACGCCTTATCGCAGTTGTTGGCGCCTCACTGCGAGATTGTAGCCACCGTCGCTGACGGGCATGCTCTCCTGGATTCTGCCGCTTTGCTTAACCCCGATGTGGTTGTAGTTGATATTGCCATGCCGCTTCTAAACGGCCTGGAAGCAGGCCGCCAACTCAAAGAGAAAATGCCCGGCGTCAAACTCGTTTTTCTGACGATGAACGAAGATCCAGAACTCGCCGTCGAGGCGATAAGGGCGGGAGCGTCCGCTTACGTGTCGAAGAAGTCCGCGGCTTCAGAGTTGCTCTCTGCTATCCAGGTGGTTCTCCGAGGCAAGACTTACGTGACGCCGAAAATTGCTCGAGGCATGCAGGAATCCTTCATTCGCGATCCGCTCGGCAGGAAGCACCCTAAAGCAATCACTCCGCGCCAGCGAGAAGTCGTCCAACTTTTGGCGGAGGGTAAGTCCATGAAACAGGTGGCGTATGCCCTGAAAGTGACACCTCGCACCGTGGCGTTTCACAAATATCGCATCATGCAGGAACTTGGGCTTCGAACAAATGCCGAGCTAGTCCAATTCGCCGTGAAGAGTCGTATTGTGGTGGGATCAACAGACTGAAAACAAGATCTCCTTCCCCAAACAATCCCTGCGTTTGCCGTTCCTCACTTATGTTGCGTATCTCGTATGTGCCGAAAGCGGGACGAGGTCGGCATAGCCGGCCCCATCCCGCTGGCGTTGGGGAAATGCGAGCAGTCGTTATCAGCCTCTGGTGAGACCTGCGAATCGCGTGGTCGTCATGCGAATCGCCCTTGCGATCAAAGCAAAGGCGCAGAACAGCGCACCGAGCAGTCCGATGAGCGGCACATTGCTGGCCGTCTTCGGCAGTGCCGCAGGGGCTGCCTCCGCAGCAGGCTCAGCCGCCGGCGCAGGTGTCGGTGCCGCCATGACGATCAGAATCGGTACATCCTGCTTCGGTGGAGCGGGTGGTGGCGGTGCACTTCCCGTCCTGCTAACTTGCTCTGCAACCACCGTTGAGGGAACCTCAACCACTCGTTGAGCTGAGACATTCATTCCCTTTTTGAGACCCCAAGCGTCCGTTTGTCGGCCATCGATTGTGAACTTTTGACCTTTGGGGATTTTGAATTGCTGATTTTCGCCGTTTTCAAGCGTCAGAATAACGCTGTTCGGCGGGTTGACATGCCACACCTTACCGGTCACGGTCTCGACTGTGGTAACCGTTTTCGGCGTGGTTGTTCTCACCGTTTGTTTTTCGAGCTTCATTCCCACTTTCGCGTTGTTGATGTTGACTGGCTGACCGTCAACCATGAACGTGAGGCTTTCTGGAACGTTGTCGAATTGCCGTAGCGAGCCGTCCTCCATCTTGAGGACCACGCTATTCCCGCTGATGTAGACAATCTCACCGCGCTGGACAGTAACGTCCTTGGCTGCTGGACCGTGTTCTACTGCCGTGCTGCTTTGCACTTGCGCTACCGACGGCAGGGAGAAGGCTAGACAAAGAGCGCCTCCACCCAGCAGGCCACGCAAGATTGTTCTTGAGAACCTGGTTGAAATCATTTTCTCTTCTCCTTGTTTTTAGTGTTCTTCCCCGTGGAAATGGACTCCTCATGAGCGCCGAGGTCCGACTCCTGAGTAGTTTCGAAAGACGCCGTCACGATGTACCGCTTGGGAGCATGTCCGACAAAATAAAACGGATAGCATGTGACCAGTGTCAAAGTGGGAATCGGCGTCGGATCCAAAACGGAAACATCTTCTGGCGTGACAATCTTGATTCCGCTGACCGCATACCTTTCCGTGTGTCCCGGCCGATCGAGTTCGATGAGGTCACCCACGATCATGTTCTGTAACGGACGGAAGAACCCGTCCCGGTGTCCCGCAATCCCCAGATTGCCTGGTTGTCCGATCCTGGCCGTCCCCAGAATCCTTCCGACTCCGCGATTCAGCGTAAGGTCGTCCGTGCCGTTGAATACCGGCACCTCAACGTCGATCTTCGGAATGCGAAGGATCGCCAAGGGAACATCCATCTTCTGGCTGAGACTCTCCTTGTAGGCCGAGATGCGTTGAACCGACCAAAGGCGGAAATCAATCGGTGAGTTCGAGTCGGGATTCGGCAATACGGCAGCCCTGTCGATTGGGTCCGTCGGCTGGTCCGCTTGGAATCGCGCAATTGCTGCCCTCGAACCGATCACCCGGTAGAATCGCGCAGCACCCCATACGGCCAGTAACACAAGACCGATCACGAGAAGAACGCGTTCAACTCTTCGAAGCTTCATGGTGTCGTCCGAAGACGCCCCGACTCTGGCCTGCGGTGTCATATACGCTTCCCGCGTTTTTACACCGATTAGGCGCATGAACTCTGTCTGACAGCGCCGACGGTATGAAAAATTCAGGCCGCTGGAAACTGTCAAAAGTGACAGATGGTAGGTACTCGTTGAGCCGCGTCGTCTGACTGGTAGTTTTGCCAGTGGCCCAATCGAGCGGCTTGGCTTTTCATAAGGAACCCACGACGGAGTAGAGGAGTGAAGAAATGCCGATCCACACCCGCAGCTTGTGTAGCCAGATCATGGCGGTAACATGCTCCGTTTTATTGATTTCCGGCTCCGTGCCTCCCCCGGCGCAGGCGCGATCCGGACAGCAGGCTGCCGCACCCGACGAGGCGGCTCCCAAGATTCCTAATGATCAATTGGATTCTCTGGTTGCGCCGATTGCCCTGTATCCAGACCCGCTTCTCGCGCAAGTGCTCGCGGCATCAACATATCCGTTAGAAATCATCCAGCTTCAGCAATGGCTGACGAAAAACAAAGGCTTGAGCGATCAAGCTCTGGCCGACGCAGTGATGAAAGAGGATTGGGACCCGAGCGTCCAAGCATTAGCCGCCCTTCCTGACGTGGCCAAGCGCCTGGCGGATGACATTAAGTGGACAACTGACCTGGGAAACGCCTTCTTAGCTCAGCAGTCCGACGTCATGGACGCTGTCCAGAGAATGCGCGCGAAAGCCAAAGACACCGGGAACTTGAAACCCAGCGAGCAGCAGAAAGTAGAAACCAAGGTAATTGAGAACAAGACCGTCATAATCATTGAACAAGCCAACCCACAAGTAGTTTACGTTCCTACCTATAACCCAGTCGTGGTCTACGGGCCGCCCATTTATCCCTATCCGCCAATTTATTATCCACCGCCGGGCTACTACGCCGCCGGTATGGCGATTTCGTTCGGCGTCGGAATAGCTGTTGGAGCGGCTTGGGGTGGAGGGTGGGGTTATTACCCGCGTTGGGGCGGCGGTTACAAAAGTAACAATAACATAACAATAAACAATAATAATAATTTCATCAACAACTCGAATAAACAGAATATTAACAACAATCGGCAGAACGTCAACAACGCTAGCGGCAATCGAACCGGGGGAAATAACAACTGGCAGCACAATGCCCAGCACCGTGGCGGCGCTCCGTATTCGAACCGAGCGACGGCGAACCAATACGGGGGCACCGCTCGCGGTGATTCCATGAGCACGCGGCAAGCGAATGCGCGCCAGACCCAGGCCCAAGCAGGTTCACGTCAGCAGGCTGGTGGCACTCGTCCAAACCAAGGCCAAGCAGGCGCCAGGCCACAGCCGACCGCGGGCAGTCTTTCGGCAGGGAACGCCAGCGCAAACCGCACCAATGCTGGCACGGGCGCCGCGAATCGTGCCACCGGCAGCGGTGGTGCCAGTGCCGGAACAAATCGCACGGGGGCCTCTGGCGGAGCGGGCGGCGGAGATCGCGTCGGCAATCGAAGTGTATCGCCAAGCACGACTGCTAGTTCCAGGGGCAGCGCACTGAGTGGTGCTTCCGGTGGTGCGGGTGGAAGCGCTACACGGGCAAGCAGTTCGCGGGGTGCGTCCAGCATGGGGGCTTCCCGTAGCGGTGGCGGCGGGCCCCGGAGGTAATCGAGCCATGATGAACGAAAACCAAATGAAGTCAAAAGCAGCGAGCGTTCTCGAAACAACAGTTCTCCGATTCTTCCTGCTGATTGCCCTCTTCGGCACCGCAGCAACACTCTCGGGAGGGGCGCAGCAATCCGGGCAGACCGCATCGGCACAGGCATCGCCGAAAGCGTTCGCAACGCCCAAACAAGCCTCCGAAGCATTAATTCACGCGACGGAAGGCTTTGACCAGCCTGCGCTGAACGAGATTCTTGGTCCGGATGGCGAAGACCTGGTGTCCTCGGAAGATCCTGTCCGTGACAAGAACGCTGCTGCCGCGTTTGCCGAAAAAGCCCGCGAAAAAAACGAGATCACTCCCGATCCCAACGATTCCAACCGCGCCATCCTATCCGTAGGCAATGACAACTGGCCACTTCCCATCCCGCTTGTAAAAGAGGGAGGGAAGTGGTCTTTCGATACCAAAGCAGGGCGGGAAGAGATTCTATTCCGGCGCATCGGTGCCAACGAACTGGACGCTATCCAAATCTGCCGTGGCTACGTGGAAGCCCAGGACGAATATGCTCTGGAAAAGCATGATGGTGACGAGGTGAACCAATACGCGCAGCGCATCATCAGCACGCCAGGAAAACATGATGGCCTTGCCTGGAAGAATCCGGATGGAAGCTGGGGAGGCCCCGTCGGAGAAAGAATTGCCCAGGCGATCGAGCAAGGCTATTCGAGTAAGAGCCAGCCCTATCACGGTTACTATTTCAAGATTTTGAAGGGACAAGGCCACGGCACGCGGCTAGGCCAAATGGACTTCGTCGTAAACGGGGCGATGATCGGAGGATTTGCCCTTGCCGCCGCGCCGGCAGACTACCGCGTTACGGGTGTGGAGACCTTCATCGTCAGCTACGAAGGGGTCGTTTATCAGAAAGATCTAGGCCCGGACACGCTCAACATATTCAAAAGCATGGAGCTCTACAACCCAGACAAGACTTGGGAGCCTACCGACGACAATTGGTGACGCTCGGCGTGCTGCGCGATGTTCCTGAAGGGATCGTGACTTCCTTCAAAGGGGGAACGAGAAAATGAGAAGGCTGATACTGCTGGCAACTGCTTTGCTTTTCGTGGCGGTAACATCTGCGGGCGCTCAGGATGTCCGTTACGACTTCGACAAAGACAAAGACTTTTCAAAATACAAAACTTACAAATGGGTGGCGATCAAGGATGCCGACCAACCAAATGAACTAACAGCGAAGCAGATAACGGCCGCGATCGACGCGGAACTCGCCAACAAAGGGCTGACAAAGACCGATCTCGATTCTGCCGACCTCTATATCGGCTATCAGACCGCGGTCGGCACGGAGAAACAGTTCACGGCATACAACACGGGTTGGGGTTACGGTCCCGGGTGGGGAAGAGGATGGTATGGATATGGTGGAATGGCGACGACAACGACATACGGCTCCACGTCTACCGTCTATATTGGCCAGCTCGACCTGAGCATGTACGATGCCGCTCAGAAACAACTCGTGTGGCGCGGAACAGCCTCAAAGACCTTGGATCCCAATGCTAAGCCCGAAAAAAAGCAAAAGAACATCACCAAAGCTGTCCAAAAGCTTTTGAAGAATTATCCGCCGCCAAAGAAATGACCGACGAGTACCGCATGGGATTGGTTGTCGGAAAAAACATCCATAGGGCCGTGATGTGTAGGCTGTGATGCCAAGGTTAACATCGCGATATGAGCCCTGAGCATCCCCAGCGAGTGCGAGATCTCAAACTCAACGTGAGCGGGTTCACGCGTAGCGAGGGTCTTGTTTCCCGTCGCGCTCCTACATGTTGGTCCATTCACGGGTTGCGCCAATTCACGTTTCATCGCGATCTCCAGCCCGTCGAACGAAACGATCGACATCGTGGCGAGCACCGTTCCACTCTCGTGCCTGCCTCCCGTACCTCGGACCAGGCGTTATAAGACTAAGTGGCTAACTACCCTTCGTCGGGTGTAGCATCCTGGCATCTTCTGCATGGGCTTTCGAGCGCCCTTTCGCTCGGGGTCCAATTGCGCCACAGACCGTTCCGGCGGCATCGGAGGTAGGCCATCGAAACCACTCGCGGACGCCAGTCGGTTGTGCTTCCGAATCTGGATGCGTTCCACATAGTGATGTTGGTGGGCCTGGTGGCTGCGATGTCCTACCTGGCCGCAAAGCTGGGCGGATCACTGGTGATTCGTCCGCAGATGAGCTGGGCGCTCTGGCCGGGTAACGTGCTTCTGGTGTCCATCTTGTTGCTCGTGCAACGAAGACTCTGGCCACTACTCATCGCAGCGGCCTTTGCAGCGTTTGTTCTCTATGACTTACAGGAGGGCCTGCCGCTGGTTTCAATTGCCCTCCTTATTTTGACTGACACGGTTGAAGTCCTCATAGCCGCCTTGTGTCTTAGCTACTCCTTCAGTGGCACGCCGGAGCTGAATAGCCTGAATGCTTTCGCAAAGTACTCGTTCTTTGCGGTATTCCTCGCGCCATGCCTTGGAGCGTTTATCGGCGCGTTTGCAACCAAGGGGGACTACTGGAGTAGCTGGAAGATTTCCTTCTTCTCAGAAGCGTTAGGATTTCTGATCCTGGTACCGGTAATTTGGGGTTGGGGCAGAGAAATTCCAGCATGGGTAGATAAACCGCGGACTCACTACTTGGAAGCAATCGCGCTGTTTGCGGGGTTAGCTCTCGTAGGGTACTTCGCTTTCGCTGCTCCCAGAGGGACCCTCCCTGCAGCAATGCTTTATTCTCCCGTGCCGTTTCTCCTGTGGGCCGCTTTGCGTTTCGAATTGCTTGGGGTCGGTTCTTCGGTCATCGCAGTTGCTTTCCTGTCCATTTGGGGCGCAGTCCATGGACGGGGTCCGTTCATCGAATCGGGACCGCTCAAGAATGTGTTTTCGCTCCAGTTGTTCCTGTTTTTTACGGCTGGACCTTTCATGGTTCTGGCCGCGCTGGTTGAGGAGCGTAAAAACGCAGGCGAGGCACTGAAGAAATCTGAAGAGAAATTTTCCAAGGCTTTTCACCAGAGCCCTATGTCTCTCACTCTAACAAGCGCCAAGGATCATCACTACATCGACGTCAACGAAACCTTTGAGCGTTTAACAGGTTGGAGCCGCGAAGAGGTAATCGGCCGGACTCCCTTCGACATCGGGTTGTGGGTTGATCCCGACCAAAGAAGGGAACTCGCGAAACGGCTACTGGTAAAAGGCGGCCTTCGCAATCTTGAACTTCAATTTCGCACAAGAACCGGTGAGGTACTGACGGGCTTGGCATCAGCGGAATTGATGGAGGTGAGTGGCGAGCCATGCGCTCTCTCCGTCGCGCTCGACATCACCGACATGAAGCGAGCAGAAGCAGCCAGGCGGTCTTCCGAGCATCGCTTCGCACAGTTTTTTGCGACCGTGCCGCAATATTGCTACATGGTCTCGCTGAGTGGTCATATTTTGGACGCCAATCCAGCAGCTTGCCAAGCCTACGGTTACACCAAAGGAGAACTCATAGGCAAGCCCGTGTCCACGATCTATGCTCCCGAGTCACATTCAAAATTGGCTGATCTATTTGAGAAATGGAAAAGGGTGGGCACGCTTGACAATGAAGAGATGGTGATAATCACCAAGCAGGGGCAGAAGCGAACGGTGCTTCTCAATGTGGGGACCGTGAAAGATGCCCAGGGGAACATCTTACATACCGCGTCAGTCCAGGTGGATATCTCCGAGCTAAAGCAGATGCAGGAGAAGCTACGCGATAGCGAGGGCCGTTTGGAGGGCATCATCCGATCAGCAATGGACGCGATCATCGCTGTCGATGAGGAACAGCGGATCGTTGTGTTCAATAGCGCTGCCGAGAAAATGTTCGGTTGCCCGGCGCTAGATGCGATTGAAACTCCGATCAGCCGCTTTATACCGCGACACTTCCGCGCCGTTCATGAAGCGCATATTCCCCATTTCGGAGAGACCTGGGGCACCGACCGCGCCAAGGGAGCCTTGGATGCAATGTGGGCCCTTCGGGCAAGTGGAGAAGAATTTCCCATGGAAGCCTCCATTTCTCGGATGGAAGCCGGCGGCAGGAAGCTGTCCACCTACATCATTCGGGATATCACCGAGCGCAAACGGGCTGAGGACACACAACGCAAGCTCGCCGCCATCGTGCAATCTTCCGATGACGCCATCCTTTCTGTGAGTTTGGCGAATGTCATCACGAGCTGGAATCCAGGCGCGCAGCGCATGTTTGGATACACCGAGGCCGAGGCGCTGGGACAGCCGATTACCATGATCATCCCCCCCGAGCTGATGGAGGAGGAAGTCGAGATCTTACGACGCATCAAAGCGGGTGATTCACTCGAGCACTCCGAAACGATACGCATGGCAAAAAACGGAAATCGGCTCGATGTTTCCTTGACCATTTCTCCGATACGCGACTCGGCAGGCAAGATCGTAGGTGTTTCCAAGATCGCCCGGAACATCACGGAGCGGAAGCGCGCAGAGGAGTTGCTGTACGAAAGTGAAGAGCGCTTTCGCTTGATCACTAATGCCGCGCCCGTAATGATCTGGATGTCGGGAACCGACAAGCTATGTACGTTTTTTAATCAACCCTGGTTGGAGTTCACTGGCCGATCCCTTCAGGCCGAACTTGGAAATGGTTGGGCGGAAGGAGTTCACCCCGAGGATTTCGATGGTTGCCTAAAGACTTACACAAGCGCATTCGACCGGCGCGACTCTTTCGAGATCGAGTATCGCCTGCGGCGGCACGATGGAGAATACCGCTGGGTTTCCGACTTGGGCGTTCCGACCTTCAAGGCGGACGGCTCCTTTGCCGGCTATATCGGCTCGTGCATTGACATCACCGAGCGCAAGCTGGCGCAAGAGGCGCTCTCCGGCATGAGCCGCAAACTTATTGAAGCTCAAGAGCAGGAACGTACCTGGATTGCGCGAGAGCTTCACGACGATGTCAATCAACGTATCGCGTTGCTGGCAGTGAATCTGGAACGATTGAAAGGCGACCTTCCCGCCTCGGCGACCGAAGTCCGCTGTAGCCTTGACGAAGTATGCGAGCAGGTTTCGGCTCTAGGAAGCGACATTCAGGCTCTATCGCACCGTCTCCATTCTTCAAAGCTGGAATACCTGGGCATCGCAGCAGCGGCCTCCAGTTTTTGCAGAGAGATATCCGAGACGCAAGGAGTTCGGATTGCTTTTCATTCCGAGGGCGTCCCGAAAAAACTACCGCAGGAGATCGCCCTCTGTTTCTTCCGCGTCCTGCAAGAAGCTATTCAGAATGCGTTGAAGCATAGCGGATCACGGGACCTGCAGGTTTGGCTCAGAGGTACACCGAATGAGATTGAGTTGGCCGTGAGCGATTCGGGGATTGGCTTTGATCCTGAAGATGCTATCGCCGGGCGCGGCCTGGGCCTCACCAGCATGAAGGAACGGCTCAAGCTGGTCCATGGCGAGCTTTTCGTCGAGTCGCAACCTCAGCGCGGCACGATGGTTCGTGCCACAGTGCCTCTTGATGTTGTTGTGAAGTCTGCGAGGGCATAAGAATTCTGTGCATCGAACGATATATCTACGTCAGCTATGTATGATCCTGGTCAAAGCCAATCGAAATTTGCCTCTTTACATTGGCATCTGAAAGCGCCAAGATGCCCGACACCTGCTGTTTCCATGAAAGCAGTGATACACCATGAAAACCGATCTTTCTATTTGTAATTCATGTGCGTCAGACAATCTGGCGGAGTTCGACTCTGAGGTGAACATCCATTTTCCTGGATCGAGGAGGCTGGAAAAGCCATCGATCTTTGTATTTCCAAAGATAATTGTGTGCTTGAACTGCGGGTCTATGCGGTCCAATCTCTCGCGGAAAGAAATGACAACACTTCAGAAGAGTGTGAGAACTGAGCGAATCCTCCTTTAGCCGGACTCGGTTGAAGTCTTGAGCTGTTCTGTTGCTAAGATCGTGCCAAACCTCTGCCTACGAATTGTTCGCCCCGAAGAGCTGCGTCGATGGCCTCCCACAGATCGTTTCCAGCTCTCGATTTGAGGACGTACCCACATGCCCCCGACTGGAGCGCCTCGTGCACTACTTCGGCGGAGCTTTCTTGGGTGAGAAAGATGATCTTCGCCGCCGGAGCGAACTCCAGAATCTGTCGCGCCGCTTCGATTCCATTAAGCTTGGGGAGGCCGATATCCATCAAGATCAAATCGGGGGTAAGTTGTTCGGCTTTTGCAACCCCATCTAATCCATCCGACGCTTCGCAAATCACCTGCATGTCCGGCTTTTCCCTGAGGAAAGAAGTAACGAAAGCGCGGTACGGTTCGAAATCTTCCACAACCAGAATGCGCGTAATCGTTGGTGAAGGATTCGACGCGTCAGTGATGGTCTCTTCTCCCAAACTTTGCATTCCGCCGTTGGTAGAAGAGGTTCGCTCTACACGGTCATGGATCACGCACTGTTTACTCAGGTGTGCCTCGCAACGCGACTTGAGCGACTTAAAAAGGCTCCAGTCGGCCCCATACCATCGTATCTACGAAACATTCTCAATACCATGATATCTGCGAAACAATGAGAGCGTAGGGCCTCACGACGTTGAGGTCAAGTCTTGCTTGAACTCGCCAAGCATCAAAAAAGTACTACCCTCCCTCCGAGTGAGGGGCGAAGTCCGATCGCGGGACTGTCCGTAGCCGCGGTAGTGTTGCCCGTGGGTGTAGCCTACGCACAACTCGCGGGCTTCAATCCACCGATGTGACTGTCAGCGAGTGTTTCCGCCCGCAGCAGCTCCGGCTTGAGCGCTCCGAGACTTTTCCGCCACCTCGGTGACGCCCGCGGCCTTGCCGAGCGCAAGCACCTGCTCTGGCGTGGTCGTCGCAAACAGATGCATGCCGCGGGCGATGATGCCCGTCCAACCGGTCTGGTGACTTGCGCCCAGTCCCGCCCCATTGTCTCCGTGGAAGTATTCAAAGAACGAAAGGTAGTCGCGCCATTGGGGGTCTTCCTGAAACTTGCGCGTTCCCCCGTAGACCGGCCGCCGGCCATCCTTGTCTTTCAAAAAGATGTTGTTGAGGCGGCGCGATAGCTCTTCCGCGACTTGGTACAGGTTCATCTGTCGTCCCGACCCAGTAGGGCATTCGACGGTGAAATCATTGCCGTAGTAGCTGTAATACTGCAGCAATGCACGGATGATCAGGCCGTTCACGGGCATCCAGATCGGCCCGCGCCAGTTGGAATTACCCCCGAACATGCCAGTGTCAGACTCCCCCGGCAGGTACGAAACGATGTAGTCCTGATGGTCCGCCCGAAACACGTAGGGGTGCTCGGCGTGATACCGGGAGAGTGCCCGGATGCCATGGGCACTTAAGAATTCGTTCTCGTCCAGCATCTTCGCCAGCACCCGGCGAAGCTTGGTCTCGTTTAAAACGGACGTCAGTCGGCGTCCGCCGCAACCGACCTTGACGGGGTCGTGGATGAAGGCAGTGAGTTCTGGGCGGGCAACGAGAAACCGGCGCAGTTGTTCGCCTAGCTCGGGGTATTTTCCTACAACTTCTCCCTCGAACACCGTAACGGCGCACAGTGGGAGCAGTCCCACCATGGAACGCACCTTCAAGCGCTGAGCGGTGCCGTCAGGCAGCCGCAGGACGTCGTAGAAAAACCCATCTTCCTCGTCCCACATCCCTACATCCCCGCCCCCATGTACCAGGGCTGCCGCGATCCATAGGAAGTGCTTGACGAACTTGGCACACATATCCACATAGGCTGGCTTCTCCATCGCCAGCTGCACCGCGATCTCCAGCATGTTCTGACAGAACAGCGCCATCCATGCAGTGCCGTCTGCTTGCTCTAGGTGCCCGCCGGTTGGAAGCGGCGCGCTGCGGTCGAAGACGCCAATATTGTCCAGCCCAAGGAATCCGCCCTCGAAAGCGTTTTTGCCGGTGCGATCCTTGCGATTGACCCACCATGTAAAATTTATTAGCAGCTTGTGGAAACTCCGCTCCAGCCAGTCCAGGTCACCTTTTCCGTGAACTTTCTCCAGGCGATAGGTAAAGATCGTAGACCAGGCATGCACCGGAGGGTTAACGTCGCCGAAGTTCCACTCATACGCCGGTAATTGCCCGTTAGGGTGCAGGTAGGATCCCCGGAGCATTAAGTCCAACTGCTCTTTGCCAAAGTCCGGGTCCACTAGCGTCAGTGCGACGATGTGGAAGGCCAGGTCCCACGCCGCATACCAGGGATATTCCCATTTGTCCGGCATGGAAATGATGTTTGCGTTGTACATATGGTGCCAGTGGTCGTTGCGTGGGGCAGTACGGCCGTTAGCCTTGAACGGGTCGGCTCCATGCTCTGCCAACCATCGTTCAACGTCGTAAAAATAGAACTGCTTGGTCCAAAGCATGCCCCCCAATGCCTGCCGCATCACGTTTGCCGCATCGGCCGTCAACGACGATGGAATGACGGTGGCATAGAACTCATCTGCCTCCTTCTGCCGCGCTTGCATTGTCGCGTCGAAGCCACTGCCAAACGGAACGCTTTGCTTTTTCTCCGTCGACGGTAAGCTCGCCGGTGCTGCCTCGGCCAGTCGCAGACGAAGAGTCTGAGATTGGCCCGCACCCACCGTGATTCGATAATGCGCCGCGGCTTTCGTCCCATTCTTGTCGGGATTCACGGCCTCGCGCCGTCCATTCACCAGGTAGTTGTTAATCCCGTCCTTGAAATACGGACTCCGGTTCGGCGAATGAAAAAGCCGTTCATTGTTCGTTTCGTTCTCGGTGAAAAGCAACTCCTCCGCGCCTTCACAATGTAGAATCCGGTCTCCTATCTCGGGATGCGAAGCGAAAATCGCTCTAGCGCCACCTTCCGTGGATAGTTCCTTGAGATTCGGACGAACAACATCACCACTCCACGACCACTCATTGCGGAACCACAGCGTCGGGAGCACATGCAAGGTAGCGGGCTCCGGCCCCCGGTTGAAAACCGTGATTTTGACCAGGATATTCTCCGGCGCCTCTTTCGCATATTCGACAAACACATCGAAATAGCGATCGTCATTGAAGACGCCCGTATCCAGCAGTTCGTACTCGAAATCGTTGCGCGTACGATTCCGGTTGGTGCTCACCAGCTGGTCATACGGATAAGCTCTCTGTGGATATTTGTAGAGGTACTTCATGTAGGAGTGCGTCGGCGTGCTCTCCAGATAAAAGTAGTATTCCTTTACGTCCTCTCCGTGATTGCCCTCGCTGTTCGTCAGTCCGAATAGGCGCTCTTTCAGGATCGGGTCTTGGCCATTCCACAACGCCAGGGCAAAGCAAAGCTTTTGTTTATCGTCGGAAATGCCCGCGAGCCCATCCTCTCCCCAGTGGTACGCGCGCGAGCGTGCTTGGTCATGACTGAAATAGTCCCAGGCATTCCCGTCTTGGCTATAGTCTTCGCGTACGGTGCCCCACTGGCGTTCACTCAGATAGGGTCCCCACTTTTTCCAAGCTATCTTTTGGTCGCGCTCAGCTTCTAAACGCAGTCCTTCTGAGGTCTTGCTCATGATCACAGCCCTCCCAAAATCTTCTCGAACGTTCCAGCGCCCTTGCTCTTTAGAGCGTCTCCAAACGGATTACGTGGTAACCCTAGGGCGGCGTGTCCAGGTACGGGTATTTATGCTCTCTAGCTTCGGTGTCTGTGTCTGGAGTGCGGAGGTTCTGCTCGGTTGCTCGGGCAGGATTCAACGAAGCGCTGGCCATCGCCCACCTTCAAGACGCATGACTCCCAGCATTAAGTCGCGACTTTCACGCGCCGGGATCTGATCCGTGGGACAGTCGCATATTACGCGCCGCTGGGATAGAAGCAACCTGTCAATACTTACAGGTGCCAGGTCCCGCGCGCCATCCATACATTGAGTAAAATGAAGTTCTTAAGCGCAGGGTCCCGACGGCTCGTTCTCATCTTCAGTGCTTGCCTCGCCGCCGGCAACTGCCATGCCCAGGATCTCGCTCCCCGCGCTTATCTCATCACTCCCGTCCATTCCAACGCGGTCACTCTGACGTATTCCTTCTACGACGGCGGCATCATATTTGACGGAACCCTCCCCATCACCGGCGCTACGGCCAGGGTCCACGTTCCGGTCTTTAGCTACTCCCACTCGCTCAGGCTTTTCGGCCGCACCGCTGCCTTCACTGCTTCGTTACCCTACGGCGTTGGGAATTTTCATGGGACCGTGGTCGGTGCCGAGGCATCGGCGTACCGCTCTGGTTTCCTTGCCCCCACTTTCAGGTTTTCCATAAATCTCATAGGTGGCCCGGCCATGAATGCCCCCGAGTTCATCAAATGGCGGCAGAAGACCATCTTGGGCGCAAGCATTAAACTTGTGCCGCTGGCAGGGCAGTACGATCCCACGAAACTCATCAATCTGGGAACCAATCGCTGGGCCATCAAACCTGAGATAGGCTACTCACGACGCTGGGGCCACTGGATCCTCGATGCTTATGGGGCCGTCTGGTTCTTCACCGATAATCACGAATTCTTTTCGAACAACCAATTCTCTCCCGGCACCAATACCCAGTCCGAAACTCCGGTCGGCTCGTTCGAAGGGCATCTCAGCTATGATTTTAAGCCTCGACTTTGGATTTCAGCCGACGGCAATTATTGGTTCGGAGGCACAACAAGCATAAACGGAGTCGAGAATCCTGTGACGCTGCAGAGGAACTCGCGGGTGGGTGTGACCGCGTCGATCCCGGTGACCAGGCATCAGTCTATAAAACTCAGCTACAACAACGGCGCCTATATCAGATATGGCGGCAACTACCAGAATATTTCCGTCGCGTGGCAGTATTCCTGGTTGGGCAGACCCAATTAGCGAATGGCATCAATTACATCACCCGTCGTGAACCAAGCCGACTTCGAGGTTAGGTACTCGAGACGCAAACCCATATTTCGCCGGCGCAACCCGTTTACAGAGCGAGTCAAACTACTCTTCGTCGTCCGTGCGATCCCAGGTCTTATCCGGGTTATAGCGCTCCATTTCTTGACTATGTCAAACGAGTCCGGACCCAGGTCCTTCTGGTAGACCACGCCATCGTAGCTGGCGATGAAATTCATCACGCCTGTCACCCGATACTGGGCAGGTACCGCAACCAGTGCAAACCCACCGATCATCGCGCCTTCGATCACGTAGTCGAGTTGGCCCAGGTGGGCAGCAGGACCTTGCCCTTTCAAAACCTTGAAGTAGTACCCGTGGAATAGCTTCCTTTGTCCGCATAGCCTTCTTCCAGGCCCTGCGCTATCGTTTCTCCGATGGGTCCTCCCCAGTTTCAGTATCCATGCGCTGTCTTACCTTCTTTCCGTCTGTTCCCGTGGTGCTTTCCAGGAAGAAAAAGCCTGAACAAAAAAAGGAGGTTTCCAGCTTTTCGAGCGTAAATCTAGAGCCCCATCTTCGCCTTGCAGTTGACCGAGAGTGGAAGATAGCTTTAGCGGTGAGGTTTGATAACTGGCAAAATTACCAGTGTCGGGATGAATTTCTTTCATAGGAAAATCATAGTCGGAATCAGCAAGGTCCACGAGCAGGCGAACAATAGCCCGAAGAAAGCTCGATCCGAGACATAGGGAAGCTTGACTCTATTTGAGTGCCGGGTGTACTGTTTCGGCGGTTTGCTCCTGCGCTTCTGACTTCCAGGCCGCCACAAATTCTTAGGTGCGTTCCGCGAGGAAAAATGAGGACAATCACCATGCGTGCAATGGTAATGGCAGTTTTTCTCGTCACGTGTATGACTTCAAGCGCGGCCTTGGTCGCGCAAACGAAGACGGCGACGAAGCCGCCGGCGCCCGCTGCGACGGCTCCGACTCCAGAGGAAGCGAACATACAGGAGTACATCGCCCTCCTACGCAAGGACGTGCGAACGGAAAAAGCAAAGCTGCTGGGAACGGTCATGCAGTTCGACGCCGAAGACGCGGCCAAGTTTTGGCCCATTTATCGGGACTACGACACCGAGCTCAGCAAGCTCAACGATATGCGCGTGGCGAACATTCAAGAGTACGCCAAATCGTACTCGACGATGACCGACGATAAAGCGGACGAGTTGATAAAGAACGCATTGGCTTATCAGAAGCAGCGGGGCGAACTGCTGGCCAAATACTATGAACGAGTCAAACAGGACTTGGGAGCGATAACGGCCGCTCGTTTTGTGCAGGTTGAACATCAATTGCTGACGATAATCGACCTCAAGATTGCCTCAGCACTGCCGGTGGTGGGCTCATGAAGATCATCAAGGGGAGGCTGGATATGCGAGACATGAAAATTAGAGGGGCGGCGCTCCTGCTGACAGCGATTCTCACATTAGGTCTAACACCGTTATCACCCGCTCAGGGTTCGAAGAGAGTCACCGTGCCGGCAGGAACTCGAATATTAGTTCGTATGATAGATTCTGTGGATTCGAGCAAACAGAAAGCCGGGTATCGCTTCACTGCGGCACTGGAAGCAAATCTGCAAGCCTACGATGTAACCGTGGCGCCCAAGAGAACCACGGTTTATGGAGTCCTTGCGCAAGCATCGTCGTCCGGGAAATTTAAGGGCAGTTCTCAACTGACCCTAGAGCTCACGGATATTGTGATCAATGGAACTGCCTATCCGCTGATGACTACTGACTATGAGGTCAAGGGGAAGGGTGAGGGTGGCAACACGGCCAAGAAGGTTGTGGGTGGAGCGGGGCTGGGCGCGCTGATTGGTGGCCTGGCTGGTGGAGGTAAAGGAGCCGGGATTGGAGCGCTCGCGGGAGCAGGCGCAGGAACCGCTGTAGCAGCGACGAAGAAGGGCGAACAGGTTTCCGTACCAAGCGAATCTCTCCTCGAGTTCCGCCTCCAGCAACCTACCGAGCTGCCCGTAGCCAGGTAGAGTCTAAGTGCAATCGCGCGGCCATTTCGTGTGACGGCCACGTGAACTCAACTCCTTCTACGTGAAGGCGGGTTCGCTTCCGCTAGGACAGAGAAATTGAGCTTTATTTGTGCAGCACTACACTTTGGTCGCATACCTATTCCCGCCCAATCTTCGCAAAAGTATTTCAGACCATGGTGAAGTCAAGCGAGCGCCGCCGGCGCTTGGGTAACGATCTCGATCTTTGCCGCATGCCTAAACAACGCGCGACCTTTGTTCCAGAATTCGCCTCCAACGAGAAAAAGCCCTATGAGTAGCAACAATTCGAGCGGCATTAACAATCGGATAGGCTGGCACACGTTCCGGTTCAGTTATGCGACGCATCTTAAGGCGAACGGAGAAGACGTGAAGGTCGTTCAGGAATCCTTACGTCAAGCCAACAGCCGGATCACGCTAGATACGTATACCCAAGCGTTGACGCCGGCGAAAGAGAAGTACAGCAAAGTTGTAAGGATGATCTTGCCGGAGCAGAATCAAACTGTCTGTGGCGAGAGGAGGGAAGTGAACCTTCTTATTGTTCCTTTTTGTTCCTACGCCGGAAAGCCAAACTTTCCGCAAATGCTTCAAAAGAATGGCGGGGACGACGAGACTCGAACTCGCGACCTCTGCCGTGACAGTTAGCGGGTTATCAGTACTTTCAACGACATGGAAGAGCACGGACGGCACCGCAAGTCATTGGAAGTACGTGGTAGACAACGTTATTGTGTATCGCGATGTGTATCGCGGTTCACTAATCCCCTTCAGAGGCTGCGCTGCATCAGGTTTCGCCTTTTGACTCTATCTCGCCCCACCGCGAATCGCAGGCTTGACAGCACCTCGCTTACAATATAGCTTATCTGCTAAGCGAGTTCCACCTGGACGGGAGCGGATGGGAGCTGTACGCAACAGCCAGCATAAGCTGGCCGACCAGATTGTCGGGCGGCTCGCACGCCGACACAGCACTGCGGTGGTGCTCTTTCACCACGCGGTCGCGGAGCGCCTGGGGCTTGGCCCAACCGATCACAAGTGCCTCGACTTGCTGCGCGAGCGGGGGGCGATGGCTGGCAGCGATCTAGGTGCGATCACCGGTCTGACCAGCGGCGCGATCACTGGTGTGGTCGCGAGGCTGGAGCGGGCCGGATACCTGCGTCGTGAACCAGACCCGCACGATGGGCGTAAGCAGATTCTCCACCTAGCACTCAAGCGGTCGCCTATCCAGGACGTGATCGACCCGCTACGAAAAGATGTTTCCGTCCTGTTGGAGAATTTCGATACACGACAACTCACCGCTATCGCCGAGTTCCTGGCTCGCACGACTGACCTTATCTACCGTCATTCGGCGCTGCTGCGCGCAGAAACAATCTCCGACGTGGGCCGGGCTCGCATGACTAGACAAGCACCCTCCCCCAACAGTGCCAAGTGAGAAGTCAGAAATGAAAGTCCAGCGATGACCCCCGCCCTCCGCAAGTTGACCATCACCGCGCATGTCGCCTTTTCGGTTGGCTGGCTCGGCGCGGTCGCTGCGTTCCTAGTTCTCAGCATCGCTGGCCTCGCCAGCCGCGATGCTGAAGTGGTGCGCGGCGCTTATCTCTCGATGGACTTGATCAGCAGGTTTGTCATCATCCCGATGTGTTTGGCTGCTCTGGCCACCGGACTCCTCCAGGCACTAGGCACGCCATGGGGCTTGTTCCGCTACTACTGGATTGTGATCAAATTCGGACTAGCCATTTTTGCCACTATGGCCTTGCTGATACACCAATTTGCGGTGATGGCTGTAGCGGCGAAGCGGGTGTCGGGGGCTGCCGCAGAAACGCTGTTCAGTGCCGAGTTCGGTCCGCTAAAGACCGAACTCGTGCGCGCCCCTAGCCTCTCCATTGTGTTGTTGCTCGTGGTCACGACACTGGGAGTGTACAAGCCGTGGGGTCTGACTCGCTACGGGCGACGCAAGCAGCAGGAGCGGAGTAAAGTGCAGCAGCAACCTAACAACGACACTCCCTTCGGAGTAAAGATCTTCTTCGCCGTCATCGGTGTGCTTGTGTTGGTGTTCGTCGTACTGCACCTCACCGGTCATGGTTTTGAGGGCCACAGTCACTGACCTTGTTCGTCCCGTCGCGCGGCCCGAACTTTTACCGAGGATCTGTCGTTGCTTGTAAAGTCGCCGGGTGCTGGGCTGGCTTTCGCGATGTGCTGGAGACCAGACGGTATACGACCGTGTTTGGAGATCTTACGCTGTACGCGGCAAAGCGTTAGATACCGGCAGACACACAGGACGAAGCGTTGCGCTCAGCGGTGGGCCAAGAGGCATACCGACACGACTTACTTGTCCAGGAGCTAAAACGGCTTTCTACGAACAACAATCTTTCGGTGAAAGGGCGTTAGCTTCAGTGCTGCTGGTCTGAGACTGCCTGGGTCGCGACAGGCGGCACCGTGGCGTGCAACCCTCCTCCGAACCCCTGCCGGATTAGCTTAAACATTGTGCGTCGGTTTTCGAGAATCGTTTTCACCCATGCGAAGCGGCCCATTTGGGGAAAATAGATCCCCCGGAAACAGAGACGCGCGATAAAGATGTTGATGCGATAACCCAGCGGCTTGTGGTTGAGCGAATCAACAGCCTTTTCGATTGCCTCGGGGCTGTAAGAGCTGGCCCACCCGATTCGTACCTCGCTATGAGCTTCGTCGATGCTCATCTTCAACGGGGTGTGCGCCATCGCAAAAGGAATGAACTCTTGCCAGTGCTTCGGACGTGTGAGCCGACCCGCGGCTTCCAGCTTTTTGTACAGGGGAGTCCCAGGCAGTGGGGTCATCAAACCAAAGATCGGCAGCCCCGGTGGCCAGGTGCGAATTTCCTTCATAGTTCGCTCCGCCACGCCAGGAGTGTCATTGTCCATGCCAAAAATAAAAGACGTGATGGCAAAAACGTTGCGCCGGGCAAGCCGGTCGAGCACCACGGCATATTCACCTGGCTTGTTGAAGCCTTTTTTTACATCAGCAAGGTTCGCCGGATCGATGGATTCCATCCCGATGAAGATCCATTTACCGCCCGCCGCCGCAATCAGATCAACGAGTTCCTCATCGCGAAGCAGGTTGGCGCTGATCTGGGCGACCCAATGCACTTGTGCGTTGGCGGCGATGATGTCTCGCAGCAATGATTTTGTGCGCTTTACGTTGATGGCGAAATTGTCGTCGATGAAAAATACGGCGATCTGGCCGCCCTCCTCGCGCGCCCGCGCCTTGAGGAGCAGGAGTTCGTTCACCACGCTTTCATTGGTGCGAAAGCGGATGGAATCACCAAAGAATCCCGTCACGGTGCAGAACTCGCATCCGTAAGGGCAGCCGCGCCCGGACTCCACTGGAATAATTCGAAAGGTTCCCCAACCCGCGCCCACGCGCTTGAGCAGCGGATGCAAGAATCCCGGAAGCAAATTGAATTGCTCCAGCTTGATTTGTTTCCAGGGAATTTCCGGATAAGGCTGAAGCGATGGTTTGCGCTCCTGGCCAAAGTCATCCACTGGCGCGTAAACATCCTTGAGCGTGCCGCGCGCAGCATCTTCCACGATTCTGGGCCATGTTTCGTCAGCTTCGCCAAGAGCAATTGCGTCCGCATGACGCGAGCCGCCGTCACGCCCGAGCGCCTCATCCGCCATTTCCGTGACGTGAGGGCCGCCCATTACGACCTTTACTCCCACGGCGCGCACTGCGTCCGCCATGCGATAGGCCTTGGCGATCATCCTGGTCATCGCACCGATGCCGACCAGTCCGATATTATGTTCACGCACGTAGCGCGCGATACTTTCTTCGTTCATCGGCTGAGCATTGCCGTCAATCAGGACTACTTCGTGGCCAGGTGGAGTGAGTGCTTGCAGCAGAAACATCCAAAGATGCGGCATGAAGTTGCGGGTCACGCCGTTGTCTGGGTTGTAAAGTAAAATTCTCATAGATCCTCTTTCTGTGCCGCACGGATTCGGTCTAATTCAAGATGAAGCCATTCTGCCGATGATCCCTGCTGTTCGACCACGATGCCTACTCCGAAGGAGTGGCAATTTACTTTGCGCCATGCAGTCGGCCAATCAACTTACCAATCTTCGTCAAATCCTGTTCGTTGGGCACAATATCCACTCGCAAACCGAACGTGCGGGTGGACTGTTCCATGATGGGAGCAATGAAAAGCGTTGATTCCTCATTTCCCGCGGCATGATGCCGGACCACGTAACCACCAATCAGGTACCCGAAGGTACCTCCGACAAGAACGTCTGATGGAAAATGCTGGCGTGCGGTCACGCGGCTCGCGCTGATTGCCAAGGCAAAGGCGTAAGCCGCTATCTGGACCTGTTTGCTTGGATACTCAGATGCAATCACTCGCGCCAGCGCGAAACTTTCCGCTGCGTGCCCAGAAGGAAATGAACCGTCAAGCTCGTATGAACGAGTGCCATGAGGCCAGAATCCTCCCTGGCCGTTTCCTTCGTTGGGACGTTCGCGGTTCGTAGCAAGCTTCAGAGCTTCTACTACCAGTAAGGAATTGATGACCGCTTCCGCTCCGAGACGCCCTGTTTCGGCGAGATGCTCATTGTGAGTCCCCAAACCGAGAAAGTAGAGTCCAGCAGCGCCTCCGAGGGTGGCGTAGGGCGAACCAAAGCCAGAGATGGTATTGCTCGCATCAATCCGACTCTTGTCGATACCAAGATTCTGCTGTGCCTGCGCGTCATAGTGAAGCGCAACCCCTGTGCCTGCGGCAAACGGCACCAGCCAAAATGCATCTCTCGGCGAAATGCGCAACGGGCTAGTCCAGATACCAGCCTGATCGTGACCAATGTCTTTGAGGCACTGTCCGAGATGCGTCACGCCGCAGATTACGGATTGTGCGGATGGTTGTTGCGGGTCTTCCGAGGACTGATCCGATGATGAGGACGTAGCCGAAATCGATTGTGCCTCCTGTGCCTGCTCATCGGATGAGCCGGCTGTCTGACCAAACAACGGCCTCGAACCATAAATTAGGGCGGCGCACATTAGCAGCGAATGCAAAAAATACCGAAGAGCGTTTCTCTCTCGAACAATCGGCATAATGCTTGAAGCTCCTTTAGAAGTCGTATGCATTCTCATGATTCCTGCCTAGCCTCGAATCTGCCGTAGCGCAACGCGAGTGTGGGTAAGACCAGCAGGTTTAATAGAGTTGAGGTCACGAGTCCTCCAAGAATCACCGTCGCCATGGGGCCCTCGATTTCGCGGCCTGGGTCTCCACTGCCGATGGCCAAGGGCAATAGACCGAGACCGGTCACCAAGGCCGTCATCAGAATCGGTGCTAGCCTTTCGGAAGCGCCCCGAAGCGCAGTGTCCAATCCCCAGGTCATGTTCTCTACTTCAACCAAGTGCTCGTAGTGCGAAATCAACATGATGGAATTGCGTAGAGTGATTCCGAACAAGGTCACGAAACCGACGAGAGATCCAAGCGAGAGATTACCGCCGGTCAACAAGGCAGCGAGCACTCCTCCGACCAGCGCAAAGGGTAAGTTCGCGAGAACCAGCAAGAGGTTGCGGTAGTTGCCCATGACGACCGATAAGAGCAGGACGATCCCAAGCCCTGCTAGCAAAGAGTTCACCAGCAGATCTCGGCGGGATTGAGCCTGTGCCGCCGCAGTGCCGGAAAACTCGACGTAAGTGTCGGAGGGGAAGGACAACTGAGAGATGCGCTTCTGCGCTTCAGCCACAAAGGAATCCACCGCCCGCCCCTGAACATTGCAAGTGATGGTCTGTACGCGCCGTGCGCCCTGATGCAAGATGACGTAACGGCCAGACGACTCGGAAATATCAGCGAGTTGCCTCAGACTGACGTAGTTTCCGTCGGGACTTCGCAACGGCAACTCCCCTATTTCAGTCATTCTGGATCGGCTGCCAGGCGCAAGAACCACAGCAACGTCATAAACCCGATTCCCTTCGTAAATTTGTCCGACAGTCTCGCTGCCGTAAGCAGTCCGCATGACATCGAGGACTTCGAGCGGATCAAAGCCCCAGCGGGCGACGTCGTCGTTACGCAGCCGCACTAAAATCTGAGGCATGCCGGGCGGAGATTGGACCTGGACCTGGGCCACGCCACGCACGCTGTTCAGCACTCGGACAATTTCTCCAGCTTCTTGGTCCAGTTGGTCCAAGTCGTTGCCGAAAACGTTGACCACGACCGGGGTCCTATAGCCGGACAAAGTTTCGTTAATCCGTTCAGTCAGAAAACTGTTGGAGGCAAGTATCGGACCGGGAAGCTGGGAGATGACTTCCTGGATGCCCGCCTGTGCCACCTTCACCTGCTGTCCGTTGCGGGCCTTCAAGTTCACATCTATTTCACTTTCGTGCGTTCCCATGGTGTCGGTCCCAAGTTCAGCTCTCCCTGCACGTTGAGCGACCGATTGTACGGAAGGAATGTTCAGCAGAGCTTCCGTAATCCGGTCTCCGAGTCGCATTGATTCCTGAAGGGACGTTCCGGGGACCGCCGTCATGTGTACGGTGACGTT